>VAPR01000064.1_pt1 | contig 69357 bp, 45 predicted proteins | sample 3380701 | NCBI WGS metagenome assembly VAPR01 (sample SAMN11536904, study PRJNA540576) | hot springs metagenome | isolation source: hot spring wet sediment | place: Spain: Lobios | collected 2014-01
CTCCATCCCGCGAGGAGGGACACGTTTCTCAGCCTCCTGGTACAGCAACTCCCGGTCGATTAGCTGCCGTACGACTTCGGGCAAATATCGGGAAACTTCTGCTTCAATGGCTCGACGCTCATTTTCGTCGTTGAGGGACGCGGGGCGGACACGCTGCAAATAATCCTCCATCATCCAGCGGGCAAGGGATCGCACTTCCTGTTCGAGGATGGGCACACCATTGACACGAACCATCACGCCACTGAGCGGTTGCGTGGCCAGCCGGGACTTTCCCTCCTGAGGTGCGTCAACAGTCGGAGTGGTTTTCGGCACTGGTGGTGGACCTTGAACCAGTGCATTGTTCCATCCAGAGCCGAAACCATCGGCGTACTGATCATGACGATCATCACGACCACGAACGCTAACCGACCCGCTGCCGACCGCATTGATTTGCTGAGCTGCCCCCAGGGCGAATGTGTTTTCGAGCTGACCATTAGATGACACCGAAGCACACGCGGGCTTGTCGGGTTCGCAAATCCTTACGACGTGCTGAAACCCAGTGAGGTCGGCACCACTGAGGCAACCCCATACCGCCAGGCTTGCGGCCAGCCCAAACACGTTTATCCGCAGCATCCGCGCTCCTCGCACTCTGAGTTCCAGCGAGATTATCGGCTTCCTCCCGGCGTGGCATTCATAACGCATCGGGAGAGCTTTGCAACAGCGCTTTTAGCTGGCGATAAACCGATTCGCCAGTCACTTGTGGTGGCTGCAAACGAAAATAAGCGGTAGTTTCATCCACGATCCGCAAACGCTTAGGAAATCTGCTGGCCAGTTTTTGGATGTGCCGGTGGCTGCGGTAGCCCAGCACGACATCCGGACCGTCCAGATGCAGCGAAGCGATCCGCCAGCGTTCGGCGAGCAAGCGAATTTCCTGCTGCCGTAACAGCCACTCGGCGGGTTCTGGAATGGGACCGAAACGGTCGCGGAGTTCCTGACGAAACTGCTCCAGCTGCCGCCAGGTACGAACCCGACTCAGGCGACGATACAGTTCCATTTTCAATCGCATCTGCCCGACATACTCGGTGGGAATCCACGCCCTCCACGGCAAGTCTATCTGTACTTCAATGCGGGTGCGGACTGGTTGCTGTTTCAAGCGGCGAACTGCTTCTTCGAGCATTTCGCAGTAAAGCTCGTACCCGACGGCAGCAATGTGGCCACTTTGTTCCGGCCCCAGAATATTGCCGGCCCCCCGAATTTCTAAGTCCCGTAAGGCTATTTTGAAACCGGCACCCAGTTCGCTGTATTCCTCGATAGCTTTGATACGGCGATACGCCTGTGGTGAAATACTGGTGAAATTGTCCACAACAAGGTAGCAATAGGCCCGAACCTGGGAGCGTCCCACCCGGCCACGCAACTGGTGCAGGTCCGCCAGACCGAATAACTCCGGCCGATGAATGAAAATCGTGTTAGCTGATGGAATGTCCAGACCGTTTTCAATGATCGTCGTTGCCACCAAAACGTCGTACCGGCGTTCGAGGAAACGGCACATGGCTTCTTCGAGTTGTTCTTCCGGCATTTGTCCATGAGCGATGCCGATGCGTGCCTCGGGAACTATCTGGCTTAGCTGAAACGCGATTTTTTCGATGCTCTCCACCCGGTTGTGCACAAAAAACACCTGGCCGTCGCGGAGCAATTCTCGCAGAATTGCCTGCCGAATGCGTTCCGGATCGAATGGGATGATTTGCGTCTCAATGGCATGCCTGTCCAGAGGCGGAGTTTCCAGGCAACTGATGTCTCGCAAGCCGACCAGAGCCATGTGTAATGTGCGGGGAATGGGTGTGGCGGAGAGCGTCAACACATCCACAGTGGCTCGCAACTTTTTGAGCCGTTCTTTGTGTTCTACGCCGAAGCGTTGTTCCTCGTCTATGATAACCAGGCCCAGGTCTTTGAACCGCACATCCGCACTGAGTAAACGATGCGTGCCCACGACTAGGTCAACGCGTCCTTCTGCCAGGCGTTGCACGATGTCGCGTTGCTCAGCAGTGGTACGAAAGCGGCTCAAGCATTCGACGACGAACGGATAGGGAGCCAATCGGCTACGGAAGGTGCGAAAGTGTTGTTCAGCCAGCACGGTAGTGGGCACTAACACTGCCACCTGTTTGCCGAACTCCATGGCTTTGAACGCTGCCCGCAACGCCAGTTCCGTTTTGCCGAAACCCACGTCCCCACATAGAAGCCGATCCATGGGGCGAGGTCTCTCCATATCCCGTTTGATGTCGCTCAGTGCTGCCAGCTGATCTGGGGTTTCCGGATACGGGAAAGACGCCTCAAACTCAGCCTGCCAACTGCTATCAGGCGGATAAGCAATGCCCGGCTCCGCCTGCCGTCTGGCTTGGATTTCCAGCAGTTCCAGTGCAAGTTCCCAAACAGCTGCCTGGGCCCGTGCCTTGCGTTTCTGCCAGGCAGTACCACCCAGTTCGGACAGTGCTGGCACGCGCTCGCCGGTACCCACGTACTTTTGCACCAGCTCAATCCGAGACACCGGCACATACAGCAAGGAGCCACCGGCGAACTCCAGTGTCAGATGCTCTTCTTCCCGTCCACCTTTGCGTATTTTGCGCAGGCCCCGATAGCGAGCGATACCGTGTTCCCGATGGACCACATAATCGCCGGGATTCAGGTCGAGGAAACTATCAATCGCCCGCGCTTCGTAACGGCGGACCCAGACCGGTCGGGTGCGTGCTGGCAGTTTTGCCCGTCCGAGTAGCTCGCCAGCGCTCAAGACCAGCACTTCACGCTTGCATTCCGAAGCAAGTAACTCTGGCGGTAAACGAAACCCTTGCCGTAACTGGCCCACGCACAGATGCACTGCTGGTAAGCCTGACCGCGATACTGGCTGCGGTGCATTCGCTTCTTGTGAAACTTCTTCCGCGCCAGCCTGGTCAGATACCAGACGCTCGGAAGCTTCATTTAGCAATCCGAACAATTGTGCCATCCGCTGTTGTTCCGCGACACTCTGGCAAACAATCCACACTTCCGCTTCTGTGGCTACAGCCTGTAACTCGGAACAAATACGCTGCAATTCGCCACTGAAGCGTTCCACCGATTTGACCGGAAACGTGACGGTTTTGTCGTCCGCAGTGGCTGGCCAGGCAGTTAGGTGCAGCGGCTGAAATGGCTGCAACCTTCGGAATAGTTCTGTTGGCGAAACCAGGCCAGCACGAGCCTCTGCACCATCCCAGTAATGCCGGGCCTGTTCGTCCACATCAGCCGCCTCTACCAGCACTACCCGGGTACCGGCGGGTAGCCAGTCGAACAAAGTGCTATCCAGACAGGTTGCGCTTTCCAGGCTCGGTGCATCGCGTGTCAGCGCGGCGGCAACTTCCACGGAATCCACTGCCTGTCGGCTGCGTTGCGTCTCCGGATCAAAGGCTCGCAAACTCTCCAGTTCATCGCCGAACCACTCCAATCGTACCGGAGCAGCCGCTGTCAGCGGATACACATCCACAATGCCGCCGCGCCGCGCAAACTCCCCCGGAAGCTCCACAACTTCGCGGCGGGCGTAGCCGTGTTCCACCAGCCACTGGCACACTGTTTCCGGTGATATGGCATCTCCCGGTCGCAGCGTTAATTGCTGCGTTTGCCAGCGTTCGGGCGCCGGGACGCCCTGCATCAAAGCCGCGGGCGTGGTCAGGATTACCTCCGGGACCTCATTGCGAGCCAGCACTCGTAAAACAGCAAGCCGTTGCAACTCCGCTACCTCAGGCAATTCTTCGTGACGCCGCAGGCTTCCCAGTGCTGGAAAAACTATTGGGGACTTTCCTGTGAAAATCGCCAGGTCTCCGCACCAGCTTTCTAAATCGGCACTACGCGCAAGAACCACGACCAACGGCCTGCCGATGTTTTCTCGCAACAACCCCGCAATCAGCAAAGCCGCGCTGGACCCCCAAACACCACTGACCACAATCTCTCCGCTCCAGCACAGCAAATTTTGCTTCCACCACAAACTACCGCGCAAACTGTCCACCAAAAAGCTCAGATCCTTTTGGCACATTTTTGCGGAAATTGTTGACATCTTGTCCATAGTGGTCGGTATAATTCTAACGAACCTGGCTGCAGGGAATCATACGGCTGATTGCTATGTGGCGCTGCGATAACCAAACTGCTCTTTACAGAAGTCTCGGCCGGCGTTACATGCTGGCCCAGAGTGTTCCGGAAAAATCTTCACGCCGGTCGCACAGAGGATTTTCGCTATGTCTCGTGAATGTAGCTGCTTACCCCAAGTTTTAGCTATGGTCATTTGCGATACCGTCATAGACGATCGCATCTCGAATAAGAAAAGCCTCATCGGTATTTTTGACGCCATTGGAACGACACACCTGCCTTGCGTCATAAACGAGTTGCATGTTTATGTTACGCTGACCGAAGGCCGGGGACGAAAACAGGTGACCATTCGTTGCGTTAAGGCTGCCGATAACGAAGTTCTCTTCAGCACCACCCAGCGCATCGAGTTCCCTGACCCATTAGCAGTCGTTGAGCTGAACGTTGGCTTTTGCGGTTGCGAGTTTCCTGAACCCGGAGAATATCGGTTCCAGTTGTTAGTGAACGACCACCTCCTCACGGAACGTAAGTTTCAGGTTACGCTACTCGAAGAGGCCCTGGTCGAGGAAGAGGTGGACTGACGCAGTAACTGGTTCCACTTCGCTTGTTGCTGAATCACCTCCTCGGACCGTTGCCGAAAGCATCCCCCAAGCGGGCAGACAGTACGGTAAGTGTTGTCGGTCATCCCACTATTCAGAACCGTCCCCTAAGGCACATCACGTAAAGAGGGCCGCTGTAACCTCAGGACTTCCCCATTAAGGGCGAGACAGTAATGCCATCTTCGGATGATGAGGCGATTCTTCCCAGTAGCTTTTTAGAGGCGCAATTTGTTCCGTCGCCGCAGGTCAGAATTCGCAAGTTACTCGCACTCTCGCAATAATCTCGATCTCCGGCGTACTCGAGACACGCTCGGAACCTCGACCAACCGATTCATCGGCAAAACCAAGCTGCTCTAAGGTTAATTGCTCCGTAATACCGGACACATGTCCGTCGATAAAATTTCGCCCCATTTCCTCCTCGATAGTTATCTGAGTCGGGGAGCGGTTCCCGACTAACGCCTGCACTTTGGCTAAAGCATTGGCCTGGGCTTTTTTCAACGCTTCTCTGTAAGCAGCCTCAGCATCCCTGACAAAGTAAACCACCTCACGAGCTTTGGCCAGGTGATCCGGTTCGATAATTCGCACTACGCTTGATGGCGTTCGAGGAAGAAATCCCGGTGTAGCCCCATGTTCCAAAGCCAGCTTTTGCAGGTTGCGTACTGCCTCCTGCAAATCCCGTCCCTGCAAACCGGTAAGCTCCAGCTGGTACAGCCGCAAGGCTGCATAACCGACCACCGGCATCTCACTAATGTCCGTTTCCGGCAGATTGGGATCCGATTGCCGCAACGCTTGCATTTGCTGATCCAGCAGACGCCAGGTCAGTGTTCCGGTTTTCCACTGTTTCCACGCTTCTTCCAGCTTAGCTACCATGCGCTCTTCTTGAGCGGCCGTTTCTTTCAGGGTGGGCATACGAATGCGGATACTCACAAAAAGCCTGGCTCCTTCTGCCGGCAACCGAACCACACCTGTGCCCATGACTTCTATAGTTGAGCTTCCTTTACGCGCGGTCTTTTCCTGCGCGGAAACCTGCCAGCTAATCGCCAGCATCAAGTACCACAATAGCAGCGCTGGAGCCATTCGCCGTTGCATGCTTAACCCTCCTTTGAGCCCTCTCATTCCCTTGCACGCCTGATTGCCATTCTAATACACCTTGTGAGGTACGTAAATGTCATTGTCGAACTTCCCGCGTAAGGTGCTCCAAGCATTTTCTTTCACGCCGCTGGCTGATTTGCATCAGTTCAGCTACCATGAATCTATCCGAACCACTCGCAAAGGAGGAGCCAGCGTATGAGCATGCGACAGATAGGTGTGAGCCTGGCGACCTTGCTTTCCCTGCTGATGGCCATATTCGCCTGCGCCCAGGCATTGCCGGAAGTAGAAGCCGACTATGTCTTAGTTGGCGGAACACTCTACGACGGCAGTGGAGCCAAGCCGATAATAGCCGATCTGGCTATCAAAGACGGACGCATTGTGGCCATCGGGCGCTTTCAGGTAAAAGGAGCGCCGAAGACAATCCACGCTCAGGGAATGGTGGTCGCTCCCGGTTTTATAGACCTGCATACGCACAGCGATAATTCTATTCTGCAAAAAAACACACGCTCCAACCTCAATTATCTGTATCAAGGTGTCACAACGATCGTTACGGGGAATTGCGGCTCAGGTCCAATTCGCGTAGCCGAATATTATGGCGAGATCGAGAAAAACGGAGCCGGCACGAATGTCTGTCATCTGATTCCCCATAATAGCTTGCGAAGTTACGTCATGGGCAATGTTAACCGGCCCCCTTCAGCGGAAGAACTCCGCCGAATGCAGGAACTGGTGGAGCGAGCTATGCTGGATGGTGCTTGGGGAATCTCGACAGGCCTGATTTACAATCCCGGGTGTTATGCGCGAACCGATGAGCTTATTGCTCTGGCAAGCGTGGTAGCTCGCCATCAGGGTATCTATGCGAGTCATATCCGCGACGAAGGTGCTGGTTTATTAGAGGCCATTCAAGAAGCGATCACCATAGGTTATAAGGCGGGGCTTCCTGTACATATATCGCATATCAAGTGCTCCGGCCGCCTTGCCTGGGGTAAGGCTGCTGATGCAATTCAGCTGATTCGCAAAGCGCGAGATTCGGGCCTGCGCGTCACTGCCGACCAGTATCCCTATATCGCAAGTAGCACATCGCTGGCAGCCACCTTGATCCCGCCCCTATATCGTGAAGGCTCCCGTCAGGATATGTTGAAACGCCTGGATGATTCAGAGCATGGGCCCAAGATGCGGCAAGCGATTCAGCGAAGTATCGAGCGTCACCAGGATGGCGAATCCGTCAGAATCGCCAACTACGCAAAACGGCCGGAGTGGAATGGAAAATCGCTTGCCCAGATAGCACGAGAAGAAAAGCGCCCTGTCTTAGACCTGGTCGTCGAAATAGAACGCAACGGCGGGGCCTCGGTAGTCAATTTCGGTATGAACGAGGAGGATGTTCGCCTGTATATGCAACAAGAATGGGTGGCTACCGCGAGTGATGGAAGCGCCACACTTCCCTCACCTGCAGTAATTCATCCACGCCACTACGGTACCTTCCCGCGAAAGATCGGACGTTACGCTATCGAAGAGAAGCTTATATCGCTTGAACAAGCGATTCGGTCTGCGAGTGGCTTGCCGGCGGATATACTGGGTTTACCTCAGCGTGGCTATTTGCGCGTTGGTTATTATGCCGACATTGTTGTCTTCGACCCCAAAACATTCCGCGACACTGCCACCTATGAGAAACCCCACCAGTATGCCAAAGGGGTACACTATCTCTTCGTAAACGGCCAACCTGTGCTTGCAGATGGCAAGTATCTCAATAACCTGCCAGGCAAGCCAATCCGCCATCAACCTGTACGAAAATGAACTTCCGTGCGAAACGCTAACGGCGAATAATTTCCTTCCTAATTTGCTTTTTGGAAAGTCCACTTAATCACCTGTGCGTTTTCTGACCATAGCCGGATTTTGTGACTTGGACCGTGGTTCTTATCAGCTAAACTGATCCACATTCAAGGATGCTATCACAGGGTATTGCCTAAGTGGTTAGTTGGGTGGTAATTCTCGGAAAATAGCGGCGAAATCTGCCGCAACTTGTTCGAATGCTATGAGTAAATCAGGATCGAACTGTCCAGGCGAGTTTTTCAGGATCATAAGCACGGCAGTTTCATGGGGTAAAGCCGGACGATAAGGTCGCGGCGAACATAAGGCGTCATAGGTATCGCAGATAGCAGTGATGCGTGCCGATAACGGGATATCTTTACCGGCCAGGCCGTCTGGATACCCGTTGCCATCGAATCGTTCATGATGATGACGGGCAATCTCGGCAGCCATGCGAATGAAATCAAAAGCACGACCCTGGTATTGTTTAGCTACCTCGGTCAATATTTCGTGCCCGATAATAGTGTGCGTTTGCATAAGCAACCGTTCTTCCGGACTCAATAAGGTATCCTTGAAACGTATGTGGTCAGGCAATCCGACCTTGCCTAAATCATGCAAAGGGATAGCGACTTCGAGGCGGCGAATATATTGCTCGTCAATTTCACCTGCAAAAGCTGGAAGTAAGGAAGCTGCCTCCGCAAGCCGGCGAGCATATCGTGCCATACGCTGAGGATGCCGGCGGGCATTTGTATCGCGGTAATTAGTCGCCAAAGCCATCACTTGTACGAAGATATTCTGCAACTGCGCCAACTCGCCGCTCGTACTGGTCAAGTTTTGTTCCAGCCGCGCGTTAGCATCAGCAAGGTAGCTCATCATGGTTTGCATGGTTTCCTGAGCCTCTTTCAATGCTAACGCAGCTTTGACACGACTGAGCATCTCCTGTAAACTAAAAGGCTTGCACAAATAATCATCGGCACCGCGCATCAAGGCCTGCGACAATTCCTCGCCACTGATACGGCCGGAAATCATAACGATTTTCAGGTATGGAGACACAGACATAGCTCTAACACGAGCAACCACTTCTGGACCTTCTATATCGGGCAAATTCCAGTCCAGGAGAATCAGATCGAAAGGCTTGCTGGAGATCATAGCGAGTCCCTGGCTAGCATTCTCCGCTGTTTCACAGGCAAAACCGCCCTGCTGTAAGGCGTGCCGACAAAACTCTCGAATTGGTAGTTCATCGTCAATGATTAGAATCCGTTTCGTCTGCTGCGAGCTAGCAGGGTTCGCCTTCCCACTATCACCCGGATGCGTTGGATGCAGCACTGCCGACACCTGTTCCAAACGAAGATAGGGCAATAGTGCGTTCATGACCGCCTTCGGTTCGGGATATCGCTTTTCCCGATCCGGATGCAGCATGGTAGCAATCACCGCATCGAGAGCAGGCGGTATCTCCGGTCGTAATGCTCGCGCAGAAGGCGGCATCTGCTTTCGCCGAAGCAGTAAATCTTCTGCCAGATTCCCCTGCGAGGGGAAGGGTTGTCGGCCGGTTAAGCACCAGAACAACGTGCCACCGAGACTATATATGTCAGCACGAATGTCAACACTGCTGGCGTCGGAAGCCTGTTCGGGGGCCATGTAATCAATAGTTCCCAGCACCGTGCCCACTTCTGTTACTCGGTGCCGCAAATGCCGAACCAGTCCGAAATCCAGCAACTTAGCTTTGCCTTCAGCGGTGAGAATAATATTAGAGGGTTTAATGTCCCTATGCACCAGACGATGACAGTGGATTTCGTGAAGCGCTGAGGCAACCTGATAAATGATCTCGCATGCCTGCCCGATTGGCAAAGGCCCTTGCTGACTTACTAATGTTTCCAAGTCCTGTCCCTGAACGAATTCCATGACGTAATAACATAACGCCGGGGATTCGCTATCAGGGGGTGGTATTTCACCGGCGTCCAGAGCCTGCACGATATTAGGATGACGAAGCTGTGCTACTGCACGAATTTCTGAGCGAAACCGCATTAATAGCCGTTGCCAGTCCCCACGTTCCGTATGTATGGCCACGACTTTAACTGCCGCCAGCTGACGCAATTGTATATGCTCAGCCTTATAAACCGTGCCCATACCCCCTGAGCCGATCCGGTCCAGAACACGATAATTGCCCAGAACCAAACCGTGAAGTTTACCCGACTCGATACGTTCCGCCTGGTAGGGCGTCAAAAGGCCAAATTCGACCAGTTGTGCTAGAGCTTGCTCCCTTTCCGTTGTCCTGTATAGAGCCGTCAACTGGTCTTCATTTAAACTATCCAGGTCGTCAGGCAGCAGCAACTTTTCTCGCATTAGCTCTTGAAGCAACAGTTGAGCAGGGTTGACAATAACGGTTTGGCCTTGTGCAGCGCACTTAGATGCGGCCGTTGGGTTACCCAACGGTTCTCCCGTGAGAGAGCCGCGGCGCAGTAAAGATGACGAACGGCTAGAGGCTAATTCATGCTTTGAGCCGACGTTCATGGCGTTCCTGCTTTGACCTTTCGTTGCGGCATTATGGTCGGAATAATTTGCGAACCAGGACCAAAGATGCAGTCGTTGGCGGCAGAAGCATCAGGCTAATTCCGCTGCTGATGCTTGCTATCAGATCGGCAATATGCTTCTGCAAAAGATTAGAACGCAAACTTTGGTCAGGCAAAAATCGGTGAAAACGGTCGGAGCAGGCTTAGCCTACGGGTGAAATTTTTCTGCGAGGCGAAAATTGTGCGTTTTATTGGCCATGCACGGGCGACGAGTAAGTATAACCTTGCGGTCCCCAAACTGTTGGTAACCCCAATGGTAAGCCAAGCTGCCACCAGATCATGAGCAAAACTGTCCAGGCGACCAGGAAAGTCATCGCGTAAGGAAGCATTAGCGAAATCAAGGTGCCAACGCCGACCTGCTTGACATAGCGCTGGGCATAAGCCACTATAAGGGGAAAATAAGGCAATAGCGGAGTTATGATGTTCGTGCTGGAGTCGCCGATACGGTAAGCCGCCTGCGTTAGCTCTGGCGAGACACCAAGTTGCATAAGCATCGGAACAAAAATCGGACTCAAAATCGCCCATTTGGCTGAGGCTGAGCCGATTAGCAGGTTGACTGTAGTCGAAAGGATGATAATGCCGACCAGAGTTAGTTGGTTCGGCATACGCAGGTCCTTGAGGAATTCCGCACCGGATATTGCCAGCAATGCTCCAAGATTAGACCTGGCAAACGCATAAGTAAACTGTGCTGCGAAAAACGCAAGGACAAGATAATATCCCATAGTTTGCATAGACTTCGACATGCCCTGAATGATATCCCGATGCGATTTCACCGTACCTGCCACTATTCCGTAAATGACACCAGGGAATAGGAAAAACAGGAAAATCAATGGCACTATCGCTTTCATCAGTGGGGCGTCATGATCGGAAAAACTACCCCTTGGTGAAGCCAACGGAGATTTTTCGGGCAGTACGCAGGCTAAGATCAACGCGACTGCCCCTATTAGAACGGTCAAAATTCCTGCTACCAGTCCGCGGCGCTCCTGCGGACTCAAGAAATCCAGTCTGGGCGTATCCGGTTGTTCCTGCTCGATCGAAAAGTTCGCCAGGCGCGGTTCAATAATGCGGTCGGTGATATACCAGCCCGCCAGCACAATCAAGATTGAGGAGCCGGACATAAACCAGTAATTACACAAGGGATTAACCTGGCGCCCCGGTTCAATGATTTGCGCTGCCGACTGTGTAAAACCTTGTAAAAGCGGGTCCAGCCCGGAAGGAAGGAAATTCGCACTAAAGCCACCCGAAACACCAGCGAACGCGCAGACAATACCTGCCAATGGGTGCCGACCAGCTGCTGCGAAGATCATGCCGCCCAGCGGAATAACCAGCACATAGCCCGTATCACCAGCGGAATGGCTCATGATCGCCACAACTAACAGCATGGGTGTGAGCAGCCGCTTCGGGGTGATCGCCAACAAGGCCTTGATCAGCGCACTAATAAAACCTGTATGTTCGGCAACGCCGACACCTAATAAAGCGACCAAGACTACGCCCAGAGGTGGAAAGCGAACAAAAGTGTCCACTAAGTTGACCAGGAAATCAGTTAACGCAGTTCCACTAAGTTGATTCTGGACGCGAATCGGCTGCGGTTCTTTTCCCGGGCCTGCTGTTCGCGGGTCCACATATTTGAACTCTATAGGTGATAGCAACGCGGATAACACCCATACCAGAAGCAAAGCCCACAGGAAAATCAGTGCCGGGTCAGGAAGCTTGTTGCCCGCCCATTGAATCGCGTCCAGGAAGCGATCAATCCATCGCCGCTTTAGGTTTGCAGGCGAATTAGCGGACATCCGATTTGTCTCCGCAGCCGGTATTTTCGGCGGTTTGGTTCTTAGTAGCGGGCTGATTCGCTACTTGCGGCTGCCCATTTTCGGCAACAGACTCAGCAGCAGGAGGAGCGGGTATAGCAGCAGCCGGCTGTTCGTCGCCGGTAGTTTGCCCACCCGACGTATATGCTGGACTTTTTTGTGAATCGCTGGCAAGTGGTTCCGGTGATATTGGCGAACCGGTTTGTGGAAGTGCAGACTTTGCACTGTCCTGGTATGTACCCTTAGCGGGGGTGGTGGCCGCAACCTCTTTAGGCGACGCCTGAGCTGCGATGTTTGAATAAACTTTGCGACCAAACACGAAAAACAAAGCAGGTGTGACGATTTGATCCAAGACGGTCGCCCAGAGCAGGCCGCTGGCTACAACAACAGCCAAAGGATGAAGTATCTCCCGGCCCGGTTCATTCGCACCCAGCAGTAGAGGGGTCAGCCCGAGAACAGTAGTTAGAGCTGTCATGAGCATCGGCACTAAGCGTTCCAGTGTTCCGCGTATAATCATTTTCTCGTCGAAGCTCTCGCCTTCGTAACGCATAAGGTGAATGTAGTGCGAGATCATCATGATCCCGTTGCGGCTGACGATTCCGGTCAGCGTGATAAAACCGATCCAGTGCGCCAGTGACAGACTGGTTTTGCTGAACCAGAGGTCGAGCCACTCCGTCCAAGCGTGACTTTGCAACTCCTGCCAGGTCGGCGGATGCAAAGCTAGCAATGTGATGATGGCACCAATGCAGGCGAGAGGGACGTTAGTCATGACCAGAAAAGCCGCACGCCAGGAGCCGAGACACCGCCACAGTAATACCACAATGGCCAGTAGAACAACTGGGTACAAAAACCATATATAGCGACCGGCTTTCTCGCGCTCTTCGTATTGGCCGCTATACTCCACGGAATAACCTGGCGGGAACTCCAGCTCGGCCACGCGGCGTTTAATCTCCTCAACGACGCTGGTCATATCGGCTGCTGCAATGTTGCATGCCAGCATAAGCCGGCGCTGCTGTTTTTCCAGATACAGGGAAAAGGCCCCGCTGACGTATTCGACGTCGGCCAGCTGTTCCAGCGGTACACGGCCAAAGGGCGTATCTACGAGGGTCTGGCGAATGACGTCAAAGTGCCGGCGAGCTTCCGGGGTGTACCAGACCACCAATGCGGTGCGTGCATTACCTTCGGGAATGAACTGCACTTTCCGACCAGCCAGAGCGGTCTCCAATAGCTGTGCGATTTCAGCACTGCTGCGGCCGTACTGCCCGGCCAGTTGCTGATTGACACGGATGCGAATCTGATCCATCTCCTCGATGGGCTGAGCTGGGCGGGCGTCAACCACGCCAGGCGTTTGCCGCAAGATGTTCAGAATGCGTTCAGCAAGTAACCGTAACGTTGCCAGGTCGGGACCGTAAACGCGGATAGCTACTGCTGCTTCGGTGCCTGCAATGACGTGGTCAAGCTGATGCGAGACGGGGCCGCCCAAGTTGATGGCTACTCCTGGAAAATAGGCCAGCCGGTCACGTATATCTTCCAGAACCTGCTCGCGGGGCCGACCAGGATGTTCGTAGCCGAATCTGTCGAGGATGGGAAACCACCGCAGCACCTGGTAGTACCACCCTTCCTTGGGTCGGCGTGTGGGCAGCAGCCGGACTTGGAGGTGGGATAGGTTAATCGGCGCTACTTCTTCGTCCTGCTCTGCTCTACCGGTGTAACGCGCGACTGCAACGACTTCCGGCACCTGTAACAAGCTTTGAGCTACCCGATCCCCGATGCGTGCCGCTTCATCCAGACTAACGCCTAAAGGAGCGGTAACGGTGATGACCAGGTTATCCTCGTTGAAAGGCGGTAGAAAGGTTCCGCCGAGAAACGGTAGCACCAACAATGCTGCCACGGCCAGCACGCCGACCATGGACAGGACTAAGCGTGGGCGACGTAACGCCGCCTGCACGCACGGACGTACCAATTTTTTCAGCCAGCGAACCACGAATGAATCCCCTGGCTTATGCATGATGCGAGCCGAGGGGAGCAGGTAAGATGCCAGCGCCGGTGTAACCGTGAGCGATACCAGCAACGATGCCATAAGCGAGGAAGCGTAGGCCAGCCCCAGCGGAGCAAACATCGCTCCAGTTAGCCCGGGCAGCAACAACAACGGAGCCACCACCAGGCACACGATCATGGTGGCATAGACGATAGAGCTGCGGATTTCCTTCGAGGCATCCAGCACCACATCCAAAACCGGTCGGGGATCGGAGGACTGGCGGTTTTGCTTGAGTCGGCGGAAGATGTTTTCCACGTCCACGATGGCGTCATCTACCAGTTCCCCCACCGCAATGGCGATACCCCCCAGGGTCATGGTGTTGATAACCAGTTTCCATTGCCCATTGTGAAAACCGAAGATCAGGGCGAACAACGCCAGGGATAACGGCAGGGCTGTGAGCGTAACCAGTGCCGTGCGGACATTAGCCAGAAACAAAACCAGCACGACACACACCAGGGCTAAGCCATCCCGCAGAGATTCTTTAACGTTGAAGATCGCGGCTTCAATAAAGTCAGCCTGTCGAAACAATCGGTCGTCCAGCTCCAGCTGCAAATCCGGATACATCCGTTGAATTTCCTGACGGAGTTCCTGGACAACCGTTTCGAGGCGGCGAGTAACTTCCAGGATGTTGGCCCCCGGTTGACGCTGAACCTCAATGGTAATGGCCGGGCTATTGTCTATGAGAATGGATCCGTCCGGATCGTGCTGGCGGTAATGCAGAGCAGCACTGCCCCGCGGAATAGGCGCAGCAACCACGACGTCGGCCACCTCCTTGAGCCGAACGATTGACCCATCGCGGCGAGGAATGGCGATTTGTTCCAAATCCTGTGGGTGTCGGATCGGCCCGCTGATCCGGGTGAGTTTTTCGGACTGCGGTTCAATGAACGGCCCGCCGCCTGTCGCTGCGTATGCAGCGGCTACGGCTTTGGTGAGGTCTTCGAGAGTGATGTCGTTGAGGGCCAGGCGCTCAGGGTCTGTAAGCACCTGATATTGCCGAACCAGGCCGCCGATGACAAACACATTAGCGACGCCGGGCACAAATAACTTTGGTCGAATGTGCCAATCGGCCAGAGTGCGCATCAATAACTGCGTTGCCAGAACTTCCTGGGAAGAGGCCGGGGATTTACGCGACCGCAAACCGATAATAAAGACGTCGTTGAGGATAGCTGACGGTGGCAAAACATTCACCGTAGCATCGCTGGGTAAACGTGCCGACGGTATCCGCTGCGACACGATTTGCTGGCAAACCAACGGTTCCACGTTCCAATCGAAGATCACCTGTACTGCTGACACCCCCTGGTAAGATTCCCCGATAATTTGCTGAACGCCGGGAGCCCCCTGGAGAGAAGCAGTAAGCGGGCGAGTCACATCCTGTTCCACTTCCTCGGGTGCTCGACCGGGATACTCTACGACAACAGGAACGGTGGGCCGATTCAGTTCCGGGAAAATGTCCACGGAGGCGTTTACGAGCAAGTAACCGCCCAGAATAGCCACCACCAGTGCTCCCAAAAGCACCAGCTGACGGTTACGTAAGGAAGCTCCAATAATCCAGTCGAACATAGCGTCGGCTCTGTGGAAGTATTAGCCGCACCACCAGGTCTAATCAGTCGCGGCAGTGGTCACAATAAACCCCTTGACCGGATAAGCGCAATCGTCCGTAGTGGCGACGCAAGTCGGGAATGCACGTGACGGCAATCTCCTCGCCAGCATGCAATCCGTGAATAATCTCGGCCCACAGATCGTTTCGCTGTCCAATTCGCACCGGACGGTACTCGAAAATATCGCGATCGCGGTGATAAACGAATACGGCAGATTCGGTGCCTTCCCACCAGATTGCCGATATTGGCACAGCCAATCTGGCCTGACCGTTTTCTGGAAGTTCGACGCTCAGCATACCGGCGAGGTTTTCAGGCACCGACGCCGGTGCATCCAGTAGCTGTACCCAGGCCAAGCGCTGGCCATTCTCATCCGCGAGGTCCTCCAGGCGTATGACCTGTGCCAGCCAGGTAGGCCGTCCAGTAACTGCGGGACGAAACCTTGCCTTGGCTCCAGGCCGCAGCAGGTTCCACATCGGTTCTGGCACCCGAGCGCGAACATGCCAGCCCTGCATAGGTAGAAGTTCGGCTACGGACTCGTTCGGGCTCACGAACTGGCCCATGGCCAGCTCGGCAGGGATCAGCCAACCATCTCGCGGTGCACGTAGTGTGAGCAATGGGATTAACTCTCGCTTTTGAAGCACGGCCTCGAGTTGTGCCTCGTCTAGGCCCAGCCACTGCGTCAAACGATGTTTCCAGCTGGCTGCCTGGGTTTCCGCCGATTGAGCTGCCAGTTCCGCATTTCGGACTACTTGTTCTGGCAAAGGTGCTCCTGCAGCCAGGAGCTCGCGGTAACCCTTGACGATTTCCCGTTGCGCTCGAGCGGTCAGTTCTGCCTGCAACCAGGCCAGTTGCCATTGCTGCAATTCCAGGCTTTGAAACTCCGCTATCGGTTGCCCCGCTCGTACCGGCGTTGGGGTCGTCAAGAGCAAACGATGCAGTTTCCCGGCTAGCGGCAGGTGTATTGCCTGCAACGCCGTCGGCAGAGCGGCTACACGAGCTTCCAGGCTGACCGTGGGCGATATCACCTGGAAACTGACCGGTTCGACACGCAAACCGCTTTGTTTCCAGGCCAGATTGCTGACGCGAAACTCCCCGTCTCCCTGGGGTGGTAGCAGCACCGCCAATTGGTGACGACCCGTCAGTACCACCTGCTGGGCTTCAGACAGGCCATCTTTCACTTCGACCCAGTCCGGGGTTTCCAGCCCGGCCAGGAAAGCAACACGCTCAAATGCAGCTTCCGGCTGAAATGTGGCATGATTAGGGGAGTGTGAGTGGTCTGGTTCAGGACAACAATCGGGGCATTCCTCGGGATTTCTGCGCACAAAAACGTAAGTTTCCATCCCTTCGCGAACCACAGCGGAAGCGGGTACCGCCAGTACATTCTCTCGCCGCTCGACCTCGATTTGGGCGATACCTTGCAGGCCAGCCTGGAGATTGACTTTCGGCTGCGAAGTAAAACTGAGCCAGACGGTTTCGGTCAGGGTTTTTGGATCGATACGCCCGCTGCGTGCGAAAACCGTTGCCTGCCACGGTTCGGCCTGGCCCATCGCCCGTAATCGCACCCGAGCCGTTTGTCCGATTTGCACCAGCGGCGTGTAATACTGGGGTACCTGCGCTCGAAACCATAAAGGCTGGTCACCGAGGATTTCCATAATCGGATGTTGTGGCTCGACTTCGCGGCCTACTGCACTGAAAATCCGAACGACACGCCCAGTGATCGGACTGCGAACTGGCAGGAAAGAGCCGGGATTTGCCAATTCTCCTGCCACCGCCATTACCTGCAGCCGATTGACCAGAACGGTGTTTTGCTTTTCCTGCCAGCGTGCCCGCGCTTCTAACCATTCACGGCGTGAGGCGAGACCGTCGCGATACAAGCCATCTATCCTTTGCCATTCCAATCGGGCCGCTTCTTCTTCCGTAGCCGCCACGGATAAATTGGCGACAAGGCGTTCCCACTCGCTGCTGCGGATCCAGGCAACAATTTGCCCGGCCTTTACCGACTGGCCTAATTCAACGGCAATTTGCTCGACTCGGCCTGGTAGCCAGGTGCTAATCCAGGCTCGTGCAGCGGGGGAAACTACCAGATTCCCCGTAGCCAATACTGTTCGGGTCAACGTGCGTCTTTGCACCGACGCCAGTTCCGGCCCCAGAGCTTCGTAAGCCGGTTTTTCCAGCAGAACGATATCACGTTCGACATGCACCCCTTTGTTAGCCAAAGCCGACTCATGCTCATCCTCATGGGCTTCGGAAAGCGTCAGGCATAACAACCCGGCGAACCACAGCAGAATTATCCGCCGCCAGTCCGAAGGAAACCATGTGTTTGTGCGTTTCTGGTCCGGCATGCCCGTTTTTCCCTTTACCTGATTGGTCAGGCGTTACCGCCCAGGTATCGCTGCAATTTGCAATTCACCGGGTCTAAGGAAGTATATGCCTTCGTCCCATAAACACAAGACCGGACGCGCTCCAGGTGATGCGAATGGCTGATACCTGGCGGTGAACCGGCCGGATGGGAATTCGCACATCCCGGCACGTCGCAGAGCCGCACGAGTGTCGCCGAGCATGGCTGTTTTACTTATGCGACAGGGTTTGAATACCCGATGCTGCTGCCGGATGGCATCTTCATTGTGTTGCTGTCGAGGATGGCGTCGTGTTTATCTTCTACCGGGTCATCTTCTACCGGGTTCCGGTATGTGCCTGTTAGTTTTTCAGGGCCTCATCAATGCGTTGCTCTAACAGCTGCACCAGCAGTTCGTGGGGTCCCAGCGGTTTGCCCAGAGTGAAATGCACGTTGGGATATTGCTCCTGTGCCTGGCTGCGGATACGTTCCAGGTCCTGGCTGACGTGGCGGCCTGCCGAGAGAAAGTAAGGCACCAGTAAGATTTGTTCGGCTCCGCTCTCAACGCAACAAGCAATGGCTTGCGGAATCGTTGGCTCGGCAATTTCCAGGTAGGCGCACTGCACCAACCAGTGCGGATGCCGCTGTCGAAGCGTGTCGGCAACCCATTCCAGTTCAGCGTTCGCCTCAGGTCGCCGGCTACCATGTGCAATGAGCACGATACCAACGCTCATAGCCGCTCCATTTGCACCCCTGTTCGGTTTCTGAAGGCCCAAAAAAAAGGCTGTCGAACTGATTTTCGGTTCCTCGTGAGTTTATACGCAACTGGCGGTGAATTAGCAGCACCGCATCAATACGCTGCTGAACCCATCCGCAAAACAATCGTTCGCCGACCCGTGCCAGGCTTCGCCACACGAGTAATAACCGGTCAAAAACAACGTCTTTACCGACAGCGCGGCCAGCGATGACCTTCGAGGCAGCCTCAACTGCTGAAAATTTTTGTCCCCCTCTTGCTAACCGAAGAAGAACAGCTAGAATTGCGAGTCCATATTCTGGAAGTGCGACATATTTGAGGTCTGCTATGTACACCCGCAACGAACCGCTTGATCTGATCGAGGAACTACGCCTACGCCGTTGGGCTCGGGAAAACTATGTACCGCCGGAGCTACGCTCCCCCGACTGGCACCAGGTCATCCACGATGAGATGGCTCGCAAAGACCTCGAATTGCTGCAGGCTGAGCCGCCTCACGTCAAGCCGGGACCGACCCGATGTTGAAAAGGCAGCCGGTCTTTGCCACTGCGTTGGTCTGCGCCACTAACCGGATGGCCGATTTTGTGGTAACCACTGGCGAAGCATTTCGAGAGCTTCTTCCCGGCTTGCTATAATGCCGTCCAGCTGGGCCTCTCGCACATGTTGCAATAGTTGTTTGAAAATCGGGCCTGGTTTCAAGCCGAGGGCAATGAGGTCGTCTCCGCTCACCAGTGGCGGTGGGTCCAGCACCTCCCGCGGCCATTCCTGCAGTTTGGTTTCACAAAACGCGATCGGTTGCAAAGACCGATTGTGGGCCAGCAGGTTGGCCCGGATTAACTCGAGCAATTCGTGGATCGCTGGGTGGGCCAGCAGGGGTTTCAAAACATGCATCGGTAAGTTCCACGGTGCGTCCAGAGCGTGATGGTGAGCAACGAGCCAGGCCGCACGCTGCCACTCAGCGTTAGCCAGTCGCAGTCGGCGACCGGCATGTTCGACCAGTTCGGCACCAATTTTTTCGTGCTCCGGAAAAGCTGAATTTTGGACGCTGTGCTTGCCGGACATATCCACGAGCGAGGATGATGCCATCTTTGCCTTGCCGGCGTCGTGAAACAAAGCGGCTAAAGAAAGCGGAAACCCTGGCTCACGCAACCATCCGACCACACGCAACGTGTGTTCCCAGAGGGTTTGCGACCCTGGCCCAGCATCACACTTCCCCTCCAGCGTCTTCTCAGCCTGTTCTGCTGCGGCAGGAATCGCTAACGTCGTCTGGCTCGTTGATTCGTCTTGGGATAAAGACCCAGCCTGAGCTTCCGGGGGATGATCCACGCGAGATTGCCCTGCAATCGGTTGCGGCAGGATTACCTTCGGCATGTCGGCGAGTTCTGGAAAAATCGGCGACAGCAACCCCAACTCATGCAACAATTCCAGACCGCGAACCCGCCCGGCACCGGTCAGAAGCCGGCGTAACTCCTCCGCAATTCTTTCGGCACTGACGACGGTGATCTGGTCAGCCATCGCCCGAATAGCCTCGGCGGTTTCTCCCTCAATAGTGAGGTTAAACTGGGCTGCCAGGCGTACCGCCCGCAATATGCGCAACTTATCTTCCTGGAACCTCTCTCGAGGATTGCCTATGGCTCGCAATATACGGGCTTGCAAGTCCTGCTTGCCGCCCACGTAATCCAGTACCTGACCCGTGAGCGGGTCGTAGAACAGACCGTTGATGGTAAAATCCCGGCGCTGAGCGTCCTGTACGGCGTTGGTAAAAATGACCGAATCCGGATGCCGACCGTCCGAATACGGGCCTTCACTGCGGAAAGTGGCTACCTGAACGCTAATGGTTTCGCCATCCACTCGAGGCCCTAATACTTCGACCACTCCGAAACTGGCTCCAACGGTCACGGTGCGGCGGAACAAACGCTGCACTTCTTCAGGCCTGGCACTTGTGGCTACGTCATAGTCATGAGGCGTCAGTCCAAGGAGATAATCGCGAACACAACCCCCAGCCCAGTATGCTTCGTATCCAGCTTCACGCAAGCGCCGAACCACCTGTAGAGCAAACTGCCTCGCCTGTTCATCGCGCTGAGACGAAACACGTTCGTCCGCCCCACCGCGGGTGTCGTTTCCTGAAGAACGCGTTGAATTTGGTAATGCCGACGGGTTGTCAGACATGTTCTGGTTTGTGCCACAGGCAGATCTGGGTTCTTCCGTAGCAACGGACGTCCCAGTGTTGCGAGTCCGGCAGGTTCTGCGCTGGATACAGTCGGTCGGTCTGCACGACCAGAACCGAGTCGGGCGGTAGCTTCTGTTGCAATGTACGAATCAACTCCAGTATTTCGTCGCTACGGCGTACGAAGTCGGCATACGGCGGGCCGAGAAAAACAGTAACCGGTTCGGAGGGAGGTATCCAATGCCTGGCCCAGCGATAGGCATCCGCACGCAACACCCAGCCGCGCTGCTCCAGCTGCAACTCCTGTAATTGCTCCTGCAGTAGCCGCGTCAGGCGAGGATGTTGTTCGACAAATAGCACTTCTTTCGCACCACGGCTCAAAGCCTCGATTCCAACAGAGCCACTACCGGCGAACACATCCACAAACGGGCGCTCAGTATCCCAGCGACGCAGAATGTTAAACAATCCTTCGCGGGCACGGTCGGCAATCGGGCGTAATTCTGGCGGCTCGGTTACCACACGCAACCGGCGACCGCGCAACTCCCCTCCGATAATCCGGACATAATACGGCATGCTGACCACCTCCGCAGCGTCCGTCAAGTATTCTAGGTGTCAATCCGTGGAACTGCCGTGGCTGCGGAGCTGCCGTAAGGCCCATAGAAGCCCTATTTGATGGTAACATTGGGCAGGCTGTCGTGGAGGATAACGGCTTCCGGTGCTACCACGGAAGCACCGGTGCGAGCGGCAAAAGGCAGCAATTGTGCCAACCGATCCAGTAGCGTCGGCGGTCGCGGTGATACTGTTCTTCCCTGCACCAGGTGGAGAGGCACCACACTGTTGCGAGTTACATCCACAGGAACGTTCACGGTACCCGTGCGGCCGGATACCGGCCCTAACCGCGGTGCGGAACCGATCAGCGTGTTCGCCGATGCTGCAGCTCCCGTTTCCAGACGCGGTGCCCGACCAGGAGTCGCCACATTTTGCGCATTAGCTAGTCCTTCCGACAGTGCCCATATTGCCAGAATGACAAAAATCCTCTTCATCGTGGCTATTTCCTCCATTTTTGGCGGTTGTGAAGTTGTGCTGACCAACTGCTCGAGATGCTGCGATATTCAGCCCCGCACATACTGTGAGTTTGTGCCCTGTCAATGGCAAATCGAGAAAATACAAAATACAACCGTGTTGGAAATCGGGAAAGCGTCGCCCTTATTCAGAGATGCAACCTCTCGCTGGCTGTAAATAAAAGGCGGGTTGCCAACGGCCAAAGCACCGCAAAGGTTGTGTTAACCCCGAAACGCAAGTTCTTTGCTGGCCAGCCGGAACCGCATCTTCACAATGTTTACACAATATCTTCACACATGCTGCGGCTAATGTCTATATACTCACCCTGGGTCAACCCGTAAGCCGAAATGTGAGGCCCCGGCAGGAAGAATCGCATTTGCTTTATGCGGTCGTGAAGCAGACACGCCGATGGGAGCGATAGGCGAAATGGATGGTGGTAAGCTCTCTGCCTGACGATGAGGTCCAGTGTGCCAATCTCCTTGCCTCCGATCGTACGCCTCCAAGCCCAGGATGCGACAGAAAACTCTTCGGTCCCGTCCAGGGTGAAAATCAGCGTTCGCGACGCCAATTTCTGGTACGGAGAGACGCAGGTACTGTTCGACATCAACATGGACATTCGGGAGAACCGCGTTACAGCCCTTATAGGGCCGTCCGGTTGTGGCAAATCCACGTTTCTGCGTTTACTCAACCGCATGAATGAGGTTCTGGAAAATACCCGGTTCAGCGGTACTGTATTGCTTGACGGGCAGGATATTTATCACCGCAGCATGGACGTGGTTACGCTCCGGCGCCGCGTAGGCATGGTGTTCCAAAAGTCCAATCCGTTCCCGAAAAGCATTTTCGAGAACGTTGCTTACGGTCCGCGAATTGCTGGCATACGCGACCGTCGTCAGCTCGAGCAAATCGTGGAGCACTGCCTGCGTAAAGCAGCGCTATGGGACGAGGTAAAAGACCGTTTGCACCAGTCGGCAATGATTCTCTCCGGTGGTCAGCAGCAGCGGTTGTGCATTGCCCGTGCACTGGCGACTGACCCGGAAGTTTTACTGATGGACGAACCAGCCTCGGCTCTGGACCCGACATCCACGGCAAAAATCGAAGACCTGATTTTCGAGCTCAAGGCTAACTACACCATTGTCATAGTGACGCACAATATGCAGCAGGCAGCCCGGATCTCTGACGAAACTGCCTTCTTTTACAATGGCCGACTTATCGAAATGGGGCCAACCGATCAACTTTTCACCCGTCCCACGCGCAAAGAAACGGAAGATTACATTACCGGGAGGTTCGGCTAGGCCTGCGGTTGTTCTGCCCTGAACATCCGGGGTGTTATTTGCCCGCAGGACTAAGCAAAATCGTCTTCCACACAGTCCCAGAAGCACACAAATAATGCCACGGCTTGCCCGGCTGCGTAAATCAAAGGTGAGCCCTCAGACTGAGCCATAGCAATAACCCTCGGATGACTGCTGACCAGCGGTCTAGCTGCAGGGGTGCGGCCAGTCGGAGAATCGGATAAAATGCCCGGGCTGACCTGTGCCGTTGTCAGCTCGAGCAACCCGGAGCGAAGACCAGTGGCCGGTGACTAGTGGCCGGTGACCGGTGGTTATTGGAACGACAACTAAGGAACACAAAAGATGGTTCATTTGCAACGCGACCTGGAAAAGCTGCAGGAACGTATTACCAAGCTGGCCTGGAAGGTCGTGGATACCGTGGAACAGGCCGTTCGGGCATTGTGCGAAAGACAGATCGAGCTGGCCATTGAATTGTTGGAGCGAGACGTGGATACCGAAATTGATTTGGAGGAGAATGCGGTTGAGGAGGAATGTTTGAAGATTCTGGCGCTGCATCAGCCGGTGGCGCGCGATTTACGCCGAACTGCGGGTATTCTCAAAATCAACACCGACCTGGAGCGTATGGGCGATCTGGCCATTAACATTGCCGAACGTGCAGTTGCCTTCCTGCGTGGAGCGGTTTTGCTCCCCATCCCGCCGCAATTTCGTCGTATGACCGACATGGCTACCTACATGGTGCGAGAAAGTCTGGATTCTTTTGTTCGCATGGATGCACATCTGGCCCGAGAAATCTGCCGTATGGATGAGCAGGTGGATGGCGTCAACCGCGAGATTATTCAGCACCTTATTCAGATGATGAAACAATCACCGGACAACATCGAACCGGGCTTGAACCTTTTTTCAGCATCGCGGCATCTGGAGCGAATAGCCGACCACGCCACCAATATCGCTGAAGACGTAGTGTATATGGTGGAAGGGCAAATTATTCGCCATCATCCGGAAGCACTGATCGAAAGGCCATGATAAGCCAAATCGGGAGCTTTTGGTCATGCCGGCACGGATTTTACTCGTAGAAGATGACCCCGGGCTGGTTGAGGTGTTACGCTACAACCTGACGCGAGAGAACTTCGAGGTTATGTGGTGTGGAGATGGACGTGAAGCAGTGCGCATGGCACAACTGCAACCGCCGGATGTGGTTATCTTGGATTTGATGTTGCCCGGCCTCGATGGTGTGGAAGTCTGTCGTCTGCTGCGTCAGGACCCGGCGACCACTCGAGTGCCCATTCTGATGCTGACCGCCCGCAGTGAAGAAGTGGACCAGATTGTCGGCCTGGCGGCCGGAGCAGATGATTACGTGACCAAACCGTTCAGCGTCAAGGTGCTCATTCAGCGAATACGAGCATTGCTGCGACGGGCTGGCAGCGAAGAAGGAGTGCAGGTATTCGTGCACGGAATAGTGCGTCTCGACCGACGCAGCAGGCGTGCGTTCGTTCGTGACCAGCCGGTGCATCTCACGCCGACGGAGTTCCGGCTCCTGGAAGTGTTTCTCCAACAGCCAGGGCGAGCCTTCAACCGCACGGAATTGCTGGAAGCAGCCGGCGGGGATGCAGACATGGTCCTGGAACGCACGGTGGACGTGCATATCAAGTCGCTTCGCCGAAAACTTGGCGAGGCTGGATCGAACATTGAGACCGTGCGGGGCGTCGGTTACCGCTGGCGTGACTTCGAGGGCGGAAACAGTCCCGAGGCCCAACCGCCCTCGGCTAGCGAGACGCAAACCAGCAAACAGACACCTCCGATGTTTCCAGGCACGCGGTGAATGTCGAAGCGGCAGCCGGTTCGGCTGAACACGTGGTAAATTCGAGTAAGCGAAAAAGCTGCTTACGGGGCCAGAGCCTCCGTGTGGTTGCGAAAAGCCGGAATGTCGAGACGACTGTGGGGCGTGAAATGCTCCAGGGAACAAACCTGCTCATACGCCTGGCGAGCCTCCTGGCCCAGCTGTGGCAGGTCTTCGAACCGAACCCCCATCCATTCGCGATACAGCATCAATTCCTGAGGCTCACCTGCCACAAATACCGTGTCTTCCGGTAAAACCGCACCGACTACCTGGGCCAGTTGGCGGCCGGCTTCGGAGTTGGGCAAGGCTAGTACCGTGAAACTGCGCCCTGAGTCGGGCAGGGATGCCACAGCGGACGGAGCCGCAAGCTGGAAGAGACGCTGTATAGTAGCTCGAATGGACGGCTCACCATTGCCCCGTCGCAGCAGCAAGTCGGCCACGTCGCACGTGGGCCAATTGGCTTCGAGCCAGTTTTCTATCTCCCTGACAATGGCCTCACACAATGGCCGCAAAGCATCGCCACTGGCGGTGCAGAATTGCTGAAGGGTTGCTCCTTCGCGATGCAGTCGTTCCTGGAAGTATTCGTCCAGCTGCCGCGTGATTTCCGCGGGCAATCCAGCCAGAGCGTGCTCGACTGCCTGCGGCAAACTTTCCCCACGCAGATACAGGTAACCGTGCTTGGTGGGTAGTCGCGGCAACTGCTGAAATGCCTGGTCGAGCTGGTCGGCCAACTGACGGAGTCTTCGGCGGCAGAAATTGAGTTCTTTCACCTGATCGGACATCTCGCCCCGCAAGCTCAGATACATTCGCACCAGTTGCTCGCAAGCCACGCGGCGAAATCGGGCCAGGGCCAGTTGTTCGAGAGCCGAGCGCAGACGCTCCCACAACGCCAGCTGGCGATGTTCGCTCCGCCGTTCGAGCATCCAGACACGGCTGCCCCGTTCCCACTCCCGCAAAGCTTCTTCCAGCTCCTTTTCAGCGGCATGTTGATTGCCTATGGCTTCGCTTTGCTGGGCTTCCAAAACCTGGAGCCAGGAATCGCACTTTGTCATGGCCAGACGCAGTGCATTTTCTGCGGCAGGTAACCGAGCTCCAGGGACTTCCACAAATTGCCAGACCCAGTTGAGCAAAGCCTCCGATGCCTGTTGCAAAACTGCTTCGAGAAACTTCTCCCAGCATTCCACCAGCGCAAATGTACGCCACGATCCGGCCGACTCGTCAGGATTGCCAAGCCAGTTATGCCAGCAAGCCAGCGCATCGCAGACGTAAGCAGCAGCATCCTGATGTTGCTGTCGCAATTCCTTCAAAGTCCGACTGACTGCCTGGGCAAAATCCTGACCAAGAGTCTCTGCGGCTCGCTGCTCGAGAGCAACCTGAAGTGTCTCCGGGGTAATTCCCAGGGATTCGGTCAGCGTTTGCCAGTGCTGTTCCAGCTCGGCGACTGCGTTTTCATCTGAACTTTCGCACCATTGCCGCACCAGGCGTCCGGCCAAATAGGTGGCCACGCCGTGAACAATCTGCCGCCACGGATGTTCGAGCGATGCCAGGCCGAAAAGGGATAACGTTGACGCTCGGGCCGGCTCATCTGGCTGATTAGCTCCGTCAGTGAGTCCGCCGGGATCCGCTACACCCCGGACACCGTCACGCGGCGAGTCGTCCAGAGACCGAATCAGCTCGGCCTGTCGGCCCAGGGGAGTGAAAAGTTCCCGATACAGCCAATCGGCAGCCTGGGTGGAGCTATTCAGTGAGGCATCAGCTTCGTCATCGCCCGCATTTCGTTCGTCTGCTGCGCTGGTCAGGAAACACCGGGTGAATGGGGGAGAAACATCCTGGATTACGCTGCCCTTCGCTTCGTAGCGGGCCGTGAAACGCCTGCCCCCAGCCTGGAAAAACTCCAGCTCTTTCAAGGCCGCATAAGTATTGGCCAGGGGTAACAACGACGCCCGTGCAGCTTCAGGGTCCGTTAACCCAAGCAGGGCAATCACCCGCGGCGGTAAATAACCCTGCTCCAGTAAGAGCTGGCGGACAAGATACGCCAAATCCAGCAGCATCCCACTTCCCGTTCCACCGCCCAGATGAGCGACCACAAAAACCAGCGGCCAATCCGAACGCATTTCCAGCTGGCAACGACTAACCGCCTGGTTCAACGCATCGGGCTGCGTGATGGCTTCTAAGGCCTGTTGCAGGCGAGAACGCACATTGCGATAGTGTTCGACGAACGCCAATCTCCCCAATGCCCGCATCCCGCCCGTTAATTGACTGCGCGGCATGCGGTATAGCATCTGCGGGTCGAGCCATTCGGTGATGTCGGGCAGATTATCTTTGGGTCGCAGGTAGCGCGCGGGTCGCTGCAACCGCATCAGCAAGCTTTCACCACCATGGAGAAGAAACTCTTCACCCCAACCCCGCTGGGACTCCGAATCGGTATCCAGATGCAGCAACCGCAGGTGTGGCAATTCCCGCACGGAACCAAATCGATCTGCCAGACGCCGTGTCAGTTGTCGCAGCACGGCCAATCCCCAGCCTCCCACACCCACTACCAAAGCCGGGACGATCACGCCCTTTCCTAGCCGCTCGCTGCGGCGTTCCATGGCTTGCGTAGCGATTCCCACTGCGTGCGTGCGGCTGGCATCGGCGGGGACAGCCTCTTGTTCAGGCAGAGGAGCAGCCGGGTTGGTGCGCTGCTGCTCTTCAGCGCTGGCCGTGTATTCCGCCTGCGAAGTGTCCCCGAGGTTTTCGACGAAGCCGGGCAACAAGACGCGGCGAGACTCACCACCGGCCTGTCGCAAAGCCTGCACCATTTCCAGGCAACTCGGATGGCGTTCGTGCGGCGTTTTAGCCAGCGCTCGGGCTATTACGGGCCGATCCCCGGGTGGCAACGGTGACAGATCGGGTTTACCGGTCAGATGGAGCTGGATGAGTTGCTGAGTGGTGTTCGCACGAAACGGGCGTACTCCAGTCAACAGTTCCTGATACACGATGGCCAAACTATACTGGTCGCTGTAACGGCTCACCCAGCCGTCGAAGGTTTCGGGCGCCGCATAAACAGGCGTAACCCCGCCTGTTACCGACGCTGCCAGGCCTTGCAGGTCTTTTACCAGGCCAAAGTCGGCCACCTTGACGTGATTGTGGATGAGAAAGAGATTTTGTGGTTTGATGTCCAGATGCTGCAGGTCGTATTGAATGTTCATTAAGTCGAGCGCTTCCGCCGCCTCTTCCATGTAACCGAGCAATTCCGAACGCGGGATGCCAGGTAATCCTTTGCTGCGACATTCACGAAAGCGATCCCACAGGTTGCGGTCAGCCAGTTCCATCACGATGATCAACTGCCCGTCCACAATATCAAACCGTTCGAGTGAAAGGATAAAGGGGTGCCGTACCTTACGGACACGGGCGAGAGCTTTTAGCTCCTGCTGGGCGCGATTGCTATCGGCGTCGCCGGAAATTTGCAAATCGCCATAAACGAACTTGATAGCCTTCAATAGACCGCCTGGCGCCTCGGCACGCCAGACCTCTCCAAATCCTCCTCCGCCAATCCGGTTCAGGAGGCGGTAGCCGGGAATGGGCTCAGCACCAGTTTCGATGCGCACCGGCATGCTTCCTCCTGGGTTTCTTCTCAGCTGGGAGAGTTTCCAAGCTCCGCGGTCCAGTTGTGCTTGTGCGCTCAGTGCAATCGAGCCTGAAGCCAGGTCCGGGACATCACTTTCCGTTGTGGTTGCCCTGAGCGGCCTGGTTCGGCCCCGAAGCTACGGCAAGCGTAACATGCCGTTCGTCCCGTATTGGCTTGCTTGTCGCAGAGTAGCCGTTCAAGTTTAGCTCACGCCTGAATCCTCTGCAAACTTGTCTTATCCGTTACGTCGCATATTCTCAGCAAAAACTTCTCTCCTGGGATGAACCGGACTCTGTCATGCCCAGCTCCGCACGCCGTAACCAGAAGAATGCGCCGATTGCCCTGTCGCTGAAGCAACCGTGGGCCGCTCTGGTGGTCCTGGGCTACAAGACTATCGAAGTCCGAACGTGGACGACATCGTATCGCGGAGCGTTATTGATTCATGCGGCCCGTCAGCCGGATACGCGCTCGGTGCCGTGGCCTATTCCCGACAATGCCCGACGGCTGGCGGAATTGTGTGGTGGCATCCTCGGTAGGGTTGAACTGGTGGACTGTTTGCAATATTGCGACCGGGAACAATTCGTATTGGACAGTGCCCTGCACTGGAACCTGCCGGAGTGGTTTGCTCCGCCTTGCATGTATGGCTTTGTTTTCCGCCGACCGCAGCTATTGCCGTTTGTTCCTTGCAGTGGCTGGTTTCGACTATTTCGAGTGCCCGCGTTCGGAGTGGGTCAGCTCAAATCGGGGCGACAGGATTCGAACCTGCGACCTCCTGGTCCCAAACCAGGCGCTCTCGCCAAGCTGAGCTACGCCCCGATGGTTTTGGATGATTTCAGTTCGTTCGTAAATCGTGGGCCATCCCGTCATTGTTGAGCTGATCGCCTCAATCTGCCATGCGGTCGAAGCTGGCGATTAGCCTGCCCCTCTCAAGAGAGCATTGGCTATGGCGTCGCCAGCGCCAGGTTGGCTGCAAGAAGGCATATTTGTGCTGGCCAGCCGGTCGTCCGGTAATCGGAGCTGGTTCGGTGTGCGGACCAGCCTGCCGCTCTTTCCTACCAACCGCCACATATTCTACAAGACCAACTCGCTTGCGTGGGCACCCTCGTCAGCCCTGACATACCCGCGAATTTGCTCGGGCTGATGGCCAGCCCCGGCCACGGACGCACTACTTCGCTAAGTCGCTATTCCGGAGCTCGTTCCACTAGCAGTTCGGCCGACTGTTCACGATATGCCTAATGCCCAATCGCGGACACCATTCACACGCTGGCCGAATTGTTGCTACTCGAATGGGGGGCCCCACTGTTTCACATGAGCGTCCGGCAATGCCCCCAGATTGTTCGGGTCGAACCATTCAGGTTGGAACTCGATGCGCCGTGGGCCACTCCCTTCGACTCCGCGCATCGCTACGTTAGCGGCCAGGGCAACGATGGCATCCGCCATAGCCACCTCGCCGTGGCAACGAGGCCAGGGACGCTCTTCCGGTTTGACGTTCCGGTCTTCCCACATCTTGACGCAGTAGGCAAAGTGTTCCATTTCCTCGCGGTATCCGCGACTGACTTCCCGCGGGAGAACGGCTTGCCCCTGTTTCAGATACTGTTCGCGCGGTTCTGAAGCCGAAGATTCTACCGCTGGTTTGCCCGCAGCAGCCTGGGTCACCTGGACGGTCGTCTGCCCACCACTACCACGGCCATAGGGATCCGGCTCCGGATAAAACAGCGCGTCTTGTTCGCGCAACACCATCAACGTGCCGCGGGTACCCATCACGCACTCGCCGTATTCTTCAAACGCATTGGTGTTGATGCTGGAATAAGTTACCACAACGATGTCATTGCGGTCTTTCACTTTCGGCAAGCGGCGACCGTCGCGAACTTCGTAAACGATTTGTCCCTGGTCGTCGCGTTCGTAGTAGTTAGGCCCGGGAAACTCGTATGTGCAATAGACGTGGTCTTCCACTTCACGGTCGTCCCGGTAAAAGTATTTGCCGCCTATCGCGGTCACGGCCAGCGGATGAACTTTGCCCAGGAAGATGCTGCACGCATCAAGCTGGTGGCTGCCCAGTTCGGCCATGAGTCCTCCGCCCGTGCGCAGGTAGAGCCGCCATCGCACCAGCTCTTCGAGGCTCCGATAGCCGTGCCGAGCCAGAAAGCTCGGATCGCGAAGCTTGGCATCGTCAGCGTCGGCCTTCTTGATCTCAGGACGCCAACTGTCCCGCAACTGAATCTGACCATTCTCATCCTTGATAATTTTTCCGTGTTCATCCCGCAGAGGCCAAGTGTTATTACGATGCCACAATGCCCGGATGTGTTTGATGTCGCCCAGAGCACCGGAGCGAACCAACTCGACGGCATAGGCATACAGCAAACTGTAATGCCGCTGATGGCCAATCGAAAGAACGCGATCCGTTTCCCGAGCGGTGCGGATCATTTCCTTGCATTGCCGCACGTTCCACGCCATGAGTTTTTCGCACAGCACGTGCTTGCCGGCTCGCATACAGTCAATGGCAATCTTGGCGTGCAGGTGCAGCGGAACGGCAATCACCACCGCCTGGATATCCTTCCGCTTTTCCAGCATCTCACGGTAATCTGTGAAAACCTCAACCTCTTTGCGTACGTTGCTGCCATACTTGCGCTTCAGTCCCTTGCGCGGACCTCTCTCCTCGCCTTCGAAAATCCGGTTCAAATTGGACGGACGAATATCGCACACCGCTACGAATCGCAGGTAGTCCGGATTGTGCTCGCCAACCAGCACTCCGCCTTCGTCGCCGCAACCAATCAACGCCGCTCGCACTGGTTCGCCGTGAAACTTGTCGTACCCGTAGTAAAGCGCAGCCGAGACCGGCACCGCAGCGCCAGCAGCCAGCAGGCCTTTCATAAACTGCCGGCGAGTGATTTCCCCTTTGACTTGCTTACCAACCTCGACAGCGAAATTTTGCCGGCCCTGCTCTCGCTTTTCGGGGGACAAATACATCGCCATTGCGATTTCCTCCGTCTGGGACTATTTAGCCTCGTCAGCTATTTTTTCCCCAGGATCACGTCGGCCTGTTGATTTATCCGCGAGCCTAGCCTGGGGTTCGCTCTTGCGCAGGTGGTGTTGCTGTTCCTGCACTCGTTACCGCAGCGGTTTGATTCGTCCGTTTCCCGAAAATTGCGTGAATCAGTCCGTCTAAACCAAACCATCGTCCGCTGGGCACCACACCAAGCACCGCGAGAGCCAGTGCCTCGATCAGGTTTTTGTTCACGTAGAGATAATACCCCTCGGCTCGCTCCGGTAAAGGCACCCAGGGTAACGGTGGTTGGCACAGGTAGAACATCAATACCAGCAAGGCACCGAGCCATGCCCCCAGGCGACTCCATAGGCCAAAGAGCAAAAGCAACCCGGAAACAGTCAGGCCCCAGGCAGTAGCTCGATCTACCCACCAGATTACCGGTCGGCCCAGCCATACGGGATTGGTAACCGGCTCAGGAATAGTCACGGCCGAGCGAGTACTGCGTTTTTCCGGAGGCAGTATCTCTCGCCACGCTCGCAACAAATCCTGGGTCCGACTATTCAGGGCCGTGGTAAATTGCTCACGATACCATGCGACCTGGCGACGCAAGCGGTTCGCTCGTTCGATACCGACAGGGTGTTCAAAATACTGTCGTTCTCGCCCTTCCAGTTCACGCAGTTCGGACAGCGTGCGAACATATTCGTCAAGCCAGGCCTTTACTTTCTGTTTCCTTCTAACCGGGCCCCAATCGGTGGGCATTTCCCATTGCTCTTCACCCCTACGTATCCAACCTATCAACTGAATGGTATGCTCTTCGAGCTTTTTACGCAATTCGAGCACATCCTTGCCTTCCACTTGATACGTGCGAACAAAGTTTTCCAGATACTGTTCCCAGTAAGTGCGCATAGGTCGGCTAAGGCGAGGCTGCTCACCTTCTCCCTCTAGGGTCAAGCGCTGCACCAGCAAATCGTCCGGATCATCCCCGGCCAGCCATTTGAAAAATCCGCTGAAAGGCCCGTGGGATTGCTGCAAATAGGATCGGCTGGTAAAGGGCTGTTTCGAGTCGGTCGGCCCAGTCCAGATAGAATGGAGCTTCACGTAACCTTCGACCAGCAAATGCCAGCCGATGGCCAGTCGCAACAGTACCAGCAAAGTTCGCAAGCTCGCGTTCATGGCATTGCTATTGTAGAATGCGGCCAGGATCGTGCCAGCGGTCAAGGTGAATGACATTGGTTCCCACTATGCGACAGCAGCGGTGAAAAAGGCACGGTTGTGCCAGCGGTGAAGGAGGCTGGCCCGGAGCAGTGATTTCCTTCCAGATGCCGACACGCCGTAGATTAGTGGTTGCCCAAGCCGACCACCTTCGTGAACCCGGCCGGTGTTTCTACTGGCTCACTTCACAGTGCGCTAAAGTCGCCGGGTCGTGTTTCGATAAACCATTACGCAATAGTGGCGAAAGTTACTGCCAGATGAACGCCGACAACTACCGCCAGCATGCCACGCATCAAATCGCCCAGACCAGCCCAGCCGGCTATTACTAGCATGCCGGTCAGCAATCCGCAGACCAAAGCCAGAGCGGTACGCCCGGGTGAAAGGCATAACCCTCGGCGACGCATCTTCAAGACGCCCCAGGCAACAGCAACACCAGCCGCTGCTACCGGCAGTATGGCCGAATAGATGTAGGCGTCATCCGAGGTAAGCCAATCGTTTGCATCTAATGCAATGACCGCGGCTAATCCCAGCGTCCAGCCTGTATCCGCCCAGGCAGCTAATACTTCCCATGGGACACGTTTCCCATCGTCGCTTTCACCGTTCCACGCGGGCATTCGAGAAGCGTCCGTCAGGGAGTTGCCTGGATTGAGCGCGGTCTCGGTGACGGCTGTATCGGGACGCTTAACCGAACCAGATGTCTGTCCAGTAACCGGTCGCCTTTGTCCGCGGTGAGGAGCGGTGAATTGCCTCAGCTGGGCAACCAACCAGGCGAATGCCACACCGCCGCACAACCCACCGGTACTCCCGACCGCGAACCAAACCAGTACCGCTGCAGGATGGCTATCCCGAGCCGCCAGGCTCATAGCGCACAACAAACCAGTAGCGGCGGTCATCGCTAGAGCTGTCAGTGCGGCAAACACGGCGATTTTCCAATCTTTGCGTATGTCGGCAAGTGGTATTGTTCACCTACGCCGGAAGCTTCACAGCAAGCGAATATCCTGCCGGGCCGTCAGGAAGACTGCCCAGATTTCGCGGCATATTTCTCCTAAAGCCTCGTGAACCGCTCGGGCATATAGCGATAATTGCGGCCGATAGCTCTCAGCTGCCTGAATCACTTGATCTGGAGCAAGGACGTCCGTTTTATAGTCAAGCAAAACCGGCCCACTGGTACCCCGTTCCCAAAAAAGCGCGTCCATGATGCCTTGAACAAGGATTTTTTCCTCGGAGAGCGTTTCGGATTCTTTGGCCGAAACGGAGATAAGTTTTCCCAATTCGGGCATGGCAATGGCGGGAACCACCAGGCTGAAAGGAATTTCCCGCCGAAAACGCGAGGCCTTGACCAGCCGTTGGCCCAACGGTCGGGCAAAGAAAGCAGCGACCGCTTCCAGGTCCACGCCTGCCAGTTCCGGCTCGCTAAAGATGCCCTGCTCCTGCATGACTCGGAGTTGGCGCTGAAGTTCCTCGACCTGATGAACTGGCCGACCAGTCAGTTGCAAATGCCGCAAAAACCGATGCGTCAACAGACCTCGTTCGACAGCGGAGAGAGTGGGCTTTGTGGCAGCGACGAACGAAGGCGCCGGCACAGTGCGACAACGGTGCACGACCTGTGGCCAGGTGACCGTCTCGGGATCCAGTTGCAGCCACAGTCGCCAGCGTGTCGGCGAGGTTTTGCCCGGTAATCGCGTGGCAGCCAAATACGGATATTGCCACGTCACTCGCCGCAAGGTCTCGTTCGCCAGCCGCGCCGCATCGGTCTCGGTCATCCGGGTTGCTTCGGACGGCAAATCCGGGTTCGCATCAGTTACCGTCTCCCCATCGGCTTTGACTGCCCAGGATGCACTGAGACGTTGCCTCATCTCCGCCAGTTCCAGACTGTTCCATTCGCGAAGAGCCAGAGTGCTCAGTTGCGTGGAGAGCCTCTTGAAGACGGGAAGCACCCACTCGAGATGGGAACGCAGTTTCTCCGGCGGCGGAAGTTTCTCTGAATCAACGTTACCGTCCGATTGGTTGGAATTACCCGTATCGGTAGCAGTTCGTTTCGCGGCGTTGCTGGCGGTTTTTGTTCGACTCTTGCTCGCTTGAGTTGAACGAGTTTGCGTCCCGATCAATGCCAGGCATTCGCGGGCCCGGGTCATGGCCACATAAAGCAAACGCAGTTCCTCTGCCAGCAAATCCCGGCGCAGCTGGGCCTGGATCTGTTCGTAAAGTCGGCTCGGCCAGCGATAGACACCGCGTTCATCCTGCACCCTCGCTCCCAGTAACAAGTCCCGATGGAACAAAAGCGATCCCCGGAGCGATTCCTCATTGAACTGACTGCCGATGTCCAGGATCAGCACAATGGGAAACTCCAGCCCTTTGCTTTGATGGATGCTCATGAGCCGAACGACGTTTTCCGCCGGCACGGAGACCGAAGCCGTGCCGAAATCCTGTTCCTGCTGCCGCAACCGTTCCAGGTAGTGCAGAAAGCGTGCGACATCCCCTCCCGAACCAGCTTCGAACTGTCGAGCGCGGTCGTGCAGCGCGATCAAATTGGCATACCGGGCTGCACCATCAGGCAATCCTTGTACGAAAGCGAGATACCCGGTCTCGCGATAAATGTCCCAAAGCAAGCGCGCAATAGATTGCCGGCACGCACGTTCTCGCCACATCTGCAACTGACCTAAAAACGTGCGTAACCGTTCCGCCACTGGACCGCTTTCGTGGTGAGCGTAACGGTGCACCGCGACATAAAACGGACCGTCGCGCTGACCCAGGCGAATTTCCGCCAACTCGGCCGCACTCAGTCCCACTAAGGGCGAACGCAACACCGCAGCCAGGGGCACATCGTCCAGAGGATTGCGCAACAATTCGAGCACCGCCAGCATGTCCCGAACCTCCAGGGCTTCCCAGAAACCGGAGCGTAACTCCGCATGCACCGGGATACCGTTTTGCCGAAGCGCCCGCACCACCGTCCCGGCCTTGCCCTGCACCGCTCGCATCAGAATAGCGATGTCGCGAAACTCCGCGGGGCGAAATTGTCGCTTTTCCACATCCCAAATGAGACGCTGACCAACCCACTGGCGAATAAGGTCAGCCGCAACCGTAGCCTCGTTTTCCAACCGCTCCCACACTCGCCACGGATTTGCTGACGCCTCGTCCCCCTCGGATTCATTCTGCTCTTCGGCTGCGCCGGGCACAAGGTGAAGCGAAACCGGTTCTTCGTGGCTCGATTCGCCAGCTGATTCGTAGTATTCCGACGCATAGTGCAACTGCTCCGATTCATCGTATTGCATACCAAAGGCACCACCGGCAGCGATCTGCTCAAAGACGGCGTTGATCGTATCGAGAACGGTACGTCGGCTCCGGAAATTCTTGGTCAACGCTACACGTATGCCGGGCAGGTCTTTGTCCAATAATTGCGGCAAATCGCACTGTGCTGGCGAGCTGGCTTCCGGCGATGGCGATACCCGAAGATACCGAAGCACCTTTTCCTGAAATAAGGCCGGACAAGCCAACCGGAAACCGTAAATACTTTGTTTCACATCGCCCACCATGAACCATTGGTTATGAGGGTCATTTCCGTGCAAACATTCCAGAATGGCGTTCTGGAGCGGATTGATGTCCTGGTACTCGTCCACCAGAATGTGCCGGTAACGGTGTCGCAATTCGTCTCGAATTCGGGGATGTTCGCGGAGAAGTTTCCAGGCGAGCTTTTCCAGGTCGTCGAAATCCACGCAGGCCCTTTGCAATTTCCGCTTCCAGTACGTCTCGGCAAACTCGGCATGTAAGGCACGGAGCACACGCACCAGTGGAGCGAGCTGACGCAGTTCCTCGATAGCTTCCTGGTGCTGCTCAGCGGGAATAGTCTTCCAGATCAGCCGGAGCCGCTCTGTTTTTGCCGATAGCGGGTCGGGTTTTTCGTGAAGCGAAACAACATCGTCCCACCAGGCTTGAGCGTCCGGCAAAGTATTCAGGAACGCATCGAGTTCCAGCAATAGATGGGACAAATGCTCGCCGGCCAGGAGGCCCCCGTATTCGTCCACCAGCCGGTGAAACGCTTCGTCGTCAACCCCGTCAGGGCATTGTTCAAACCATCGCTCCAGCGTATCTTCCAGGACGTCCGCTTTCAGCACGGCCGCTTCAGCGGCATCCAGAACCGAAAAGTCCGGGTCGAGATCCAGCAAAAAGAAAAATTCCCGCACCATCCGCAGGCAAAAACTATGCAGCGTGCATATCGGAGCCCGTTCCAATAGCAGCAGTTGTCGCCGCAACCAATCGGCCTGAATTCCCGCGCCGGGCGACTGCAAACGACTTCGCAACGCCTGGCCGATTCTGGAGCGCATTTCCGCCGCTGCCGCTTCGGTGAAGGTTACCGCTACGATCTGCCCGACTTCGACTTGACGCTCCAGCACCAACCGCAAATAGCGTTGCGTCAGAACCTGAGTCTTGCCCGTGCCAGCGCTGGCGCTGACCAGCAAGCGGGGACAGTCGAGATAAACTGCCATGCGTTGCTCGGGTGTCAATTCGATCATGATGCAGAACCCTCGAGCTCCTGGATGATTTCGTTCTTGTTCCGGGTTGGCAAACGCCGGTAGGTATCCAAACTGCGATCGAAACGGCAAACACTGGCCAGGGCACACAGTGTGCAAGGGAGGTGGTCCCGATGGAAAGCTGGCTGCACTGCGATTCGGCCTTGCAGGATGCTTAGCCCGATCTGTCGAAGCTGGTTGCGCACATGCCCGGCAAGACCTTGCAACAGAGCCCCGTTGAGCGTGTCCGAATTCGATTCATACCCCAAAGTACCGTCTTTCTTCCAGAAAAGCTGGACATACGGCGACCAACCCGATTCGGATTTCAAATCAAATAGCGACGCCGCTTCGGTCACGAGGACGCCACGCAAACGGTAACCGCGTAACCATTCTCGCCAGCTACTTTCTCTGCGTTCGGACACGCTCTGCCCGGGCGATCGCAGCGGTGCATAAAACGCCCCAGCCAATCGCACCTGCTCACCGTACAACTGCTGCGCTACCAACAAATACATCATGAGCTGCAAGTCCAGCCCGTAATAAACGCGATCCAGGTACAGCTTAGACGGGGAGAGTTTGTAATCCACCACACGAAGCCAGGCGGCCGATTGCGACTTCTCACTGCCCAAAGGTTCGTTCTGCTCGGTTGCTTCCAGCGGTGAACCAGTCGCCGGACTGGGAACCACATCAATTCGATCTACCCGACCACGCGGAATGAGTACCCAGGATTCGCCTGGGTCATTCTCGCCTGTCTCAGTGAGTGTTACGCTAAAAAACGCGGAGCCTGGCTGATTGTGGCCGAATGGTAATTCCCACCGATGAGGAACAAACGCCCCCGCGCGCAATTGGGCATCGAGAGCCAGTACGTAACTGCTCAGGATGCGGCAGGCCTGACGCCAGACGTATTTTCGGCGAGCAGTTTGTTGGAACCGGTCGTCGTCGAGTTCCTGGATTACCGCCTCCGCAACCTCGTGCAGCACTTTTAACAGGCGTTGCTCCCTTTCGGTCTGAGACTCCGCGCTCGTTTTGGCCTTACTGTGTTCTTCAAGAGAGTCTCCACCGAGGGGAAACTCCAGCACGTAGCGGTTCAGGAAACACTGTAACACATGGTGCAGAAGCTGCCCCAAATCCTGACGGGATAAGCGAAAGGATTGCCGGGGTCGCAACCGCAACCCGCTGCTGGCGAAAAATTGAAAGGGGCACCACGCGTAACTTTCCAGTTCCGACACCGTCAGAAGCAATTGCTGACCCGTCAAAAAAAGCCGCTGTGCCAACTCCGTCGGCAGTTCCACCTCGTTTGTGTAGTCCGGAGCTTTCAGGGCCATGCGGACCACTTGAGGAAGATGCGGGTGATGCCGACAACTTTCGCGTAACTGTGACCAGACGCGCTCCGTAGCCGGAGACATTTCGGCGCTTGGGATTATGGTTCGTCGGGTAGCCGAGCGATTTCGGCCCTGGATTGCCAGAGCAGTCGCCAGCTCGTGCCAGGTTATCACTGCGGACGGTTCGCTGGCCGGCGAGATTGTGTCTGCCCGTTGTGGCTTCAGATTCGGAAAGAGCCGATGCAAACGCTCGACGAACGACGATGGCAACAAAGGCCGGTTACTGTCATCCGTCAGGGCGTAACTGACCCAAAGTCGCTCGGAAGCCCGCGTAAACGCAATGTAGCCGAGATACTGTTCCTGAAGATGCCGCGCCTCACTGGTCGGTGCCAGTTCGATGCCCTGCCTCTTGAGCATCTCCCGATCGCGGTCGCTCAACACCGGGTCATCCTGGCCTAAACGGGGAAAGACACCCTCGTTGACACCGAGCAAGAAGACGCCGCGTAATTCCGGTTGTCGTGACCGTTCAATAGCACCGATCAGCACCTCATCCAGTGCCGGGGGAACAATTCCCAAAGTCAGGCTGTCCAGTCCGGCCTCGAGTACCGCCACCAGCTCTTCCAGGGAAAGCTCGACATCGCCCAGGGCCAAGTGCATCTCCTGCAGCAATTCCAGGAGATTTTCCCAAACCTGAACGTGCTCGGCAGCCTCGTCAAGTCGGCCAGCCTGACGCGCTTGTTCCTGCCATCGTTCCAGCGTTTCCGCGACGCGTAACCGCTCGAACATTTGCCACAAGGCCAGCAAGGCTTTCCGTACTGGTATTGCTTGCGGCACTCGGCTTTCTCGGGCGTTCGACTCATTTGCCACCTGGTGGCAAAATTCCTGCAGTGGCTCGGTCAGACGGAGTCGCTCGCGATTGAGGATTTCCGGCCGCAAGTAGTCGGGAAGGTTGTCTCCTGCCGGCTGACGGATTCGCCATTGTCGTTTGCGCCAAATCGCACCATCCAGCCCGTGTTCCTCAGCGTATTGCTCCAAACGGTCAACGATCTCCCGAACCTCGGAACGTTCGGAAACAGTCATCGGAAACTCCGTTCGCAACCAGCGAACGACATCGGTGCGGCGCCAGTTGTCCAGAGCTACGCGAAGAGCTGATCGCACGAACTCCACGAGCGGATGATGACGAACACTGCGCCGCTGGTCGGTAAAGAAGGGAATACCGTAATCGGGGAAAACGGCCTCGATTAATGACCGGTAATCGTCCAGCTCCCGCACAATCACGGCAATTTGCCGGTAGCGCCAACCTTCTTCCATAACCAGTCGGCGAATGGTGCGGGCGGCATATTCGACCTCGGCTCGGCGAGTGGTAGCTTCAACCAGATGGACGCAGGTAACGCTGTCCTTGCAAGAAATGGTTTCGGTCTCATGCGGCATTTGCGCTAAACTCGGAGCCACACTGGTGGAACCGGCCTGCTGCCCCGCCGTGTTATTTACCACAGCGGTGACTCCTGAACCATCCGTAGGGGCTTGCGGCACTGGCGACGTAGTTACCAGGTCGGCAAACATTCGTTGTTCAATCCATGCCAGTTCCGCAGTCCGAAACCGTGGACAAAAGTCTTCCTGGGGCAGGCGAACGATCTCCACACGTGTCTGACCAGGAACTAACTGACGTAGCCGGCGATAGGTTTCTTCAGCACGGTGAAACAACCGCGTCGTGTCCACACTGTTCTCATTTAGTTCGAGAACCTGCGGGTCCAGGCAGAGCGAAAAGGTGGCTTCGCTAACTACCTCAAGCAAGGCCTCGAGCAATTCGTACTCCTGCTTCGTAAAGTCGCCGAAACTGTCAACCCACAGCCTGGCATGGCACAGCCAGACCGTTTTCGGAATGGCCTGGCGGAGCATGATGGCGATGTCGTCCCCATCGTAACAATGCTGGGTGATGAATTCCTGGTAGGCGGCAGCTAATCGAGCCAGATCGGTAAGCTTGCGGACTAAGGGCCAGTCGGTTCCATGCTGGCTCGTTAGCTGGGCTATCACCCGCTGAAGCATCTCGGGTGTAACGCGATACTGGCGAAATTCGTGGAGGATTCGGCTCAGGTGGGCGGTCAGGCCCGGACGAATCCCGTGCGTGTCAAAAAAACGCCATTCCGAGCGATACCGATAAAGCAACGCTTGCACGACCATTTGCCGGCCAACATCGCTGAGAACGCGCCTGCGGTTAAGACTTTCCTCCAGCACCAGGTGCGCCAGTCGGCGAAAGGACAGAACCTGGCAGCGTAACGTTGCCGAAAGCGAATCGCCTTCGAGCAGGGCACGGTCCATTTGATAAGTCGCCTGCTCCGGCACCAGAAGAATCAAGGGCGGCCCGAGCGGCTCGCGTTTGGCCTCTTCACGAATTTCCTGCAAACAGCGAAAAGTCTTGCCAGAACCAGCCCGGCCCAGCAAGAAGCGCACTCGTCGAAGCTTCCTGGCGACCATGATCGTTACCCTGTGTGCGCTTTTGACGGGAATTTTTGACCATTCTATAATCATCACAGAACAATGGCGGATTTGGCCAAGGAGAAATACACCTATTGGCGCGCTTGAGGTTGGGACGGGTATGAGGCAGGTTGCACAGCAACAAACTGAGCGGAGGCTCGGTCTGGCAGGGAAGCTGTCAGCTTCGGTTGCCCTGCGTTGCGCTGCACTGGCAAGCTTTCTATGGATGCTGTCGGCAGCGGTGCATGTCTCGTGGAGCCAACCGGAGCGTGAAAGTGGTGCCTATCTGGTAGTCCGCAGTCCGCTCAGCTCGGAAGCCGTCAACCAGCTCCGCAACGAGGTCGAACACCACATCGGCCTGGGCGTTCGCAAGATTATCCTGCATTTCCAGCCTGGTGCCCCCAGTTCGTTGGGAGTAGCCCGCGACCTGGCCAACTACCTGTTCCGCGAAATTCGAGGTCGCGCGAACATTCACGCTTACGCGGATAAACCGCTTTCCGGCCATCTGATATTGCCATTTCTGGCAGCGGAGTATCGCTGGCTTGGTCCCGAAGGTGCCCTGGGGAAAGTTACCGTCGGCCAGGAAGCACCGCTCAGCAAAGCCGACCGTGCCATCTATGAAGAAATCGCACGCGGGCGCGGGTTGTACCTGGCCGTTGTTCTGCGCCTGATTTATCAGCCGCTCAGTGTGTACCAGGTAATCGAAAACGGTCAACGCACCTACAAGCTGGAAGACACACCGCTGGCGCGTCAGCTGGAAATTCCGCCGGATTTGTTGATCGGAGCTGGCGAAGGCGGACAACTGGTTATTCCAGGCGGCGAAGGGGCCGGCGTCATCAGTGCCGAACAGGCGGCCCGGGAATTTCGCCTGGTCTCCGGCAAAGTCAGTGGTCTGGAGGAACTTGTGGACCAATTGCACTTAGACCGGGCCGTTTTGCTCGGCAGCGTGGCGGTAAACCCGGAAAGCAAAGTCGCCTGGATCGTCGTGAGCAACGACCTCGATGCGGGAACGGTGAGCACTTTACGGCGGAAGTGGGAACGGGCCGTACAAAAGTTGAACGCTGGCTGCGTTGTTTTCGAAATTGGTGCTGGCGGCAATGCTCGTGGAGCTCAGGAGGTAGCTCGCCTCATTCAGGACATTCAACGCGAGCAGGGCAAAGTGCTTACGGTAGCCTATATTCCTAAGCGTGCCAGCGGAGCAGCAACGTACCTGGCCTTTGCCTGTCGGGAAATCGTTTTGTGCCAATCGGCAGAGCTGGGCGATATGCAGCAGGTTCGTGGCAGTGGCCGGCGAGTCCTCAGCCCTCTCGAACTTGAACCGTATGTGCGAAGCCTACGCGAACTCACCCGCTTCCACGGTGGAGAAGCACTTGCCGAGGCGCTGTTCGATCCGGAGCTGGAGCTGGTACGGGTGCGTGCTAAAAAGGAGGTTCCCGGTGCCGGTGCGACTTTCGTTCTCCGACGGGACGAAGCCGAACGGCGACGTGCGGAATTCGAAATTCTCGACAGGCCGTTTCGCTTGCTTACGGTGACCGGCCAGCAAGCCCGGGCCCTGGGAGTTAGTCGCTTTGTGTTGCCTGACGACGCCTCCCGAGAAGCGGTGCTCAATCTGTTTGGCCTGAAACGAGAGAATACGGTGGAAATGCGGAGCGATTGGCTCGACGAACTGGTCAACATCATTGCCCATCCCGTAACGACCGTGTTTCTTTTCATCCTCGGATTCACGTGTCTGCTGCTGGAATTCAAAACAGGAGGGATTGGACTGCCAGCGGTAATTGCGGCGGTATGCTTCGTGTTGATGTTCTGGGCCCATTCCTGGCTGGCTCGAGAAGTCAATTCGCTGGCGATTCTGCTATTCATGCTGGGGTTGGTGCTGTTGCTGGTCGAGTTGTTTGTATTGCCGGGCATGGTCGTGGCAGGGTTCAGTGGCGTGCTGCTGGTGATTTGCAGTGTCGCCTTGCTGCTGGTGCAACACTGGCCGCAATCTACCGAGGAATATTTCAATCTGGCGAAGTATTTGGGCATTCTGGGAGGCGGACTGGTGGCGGCAATCGCCCTGGCCTTCTTAATCGGTCGGCATCTGCCGAGTGTGCCGTTCTTGAAAGGATTAGTCCTGCCCCCACCGGAACCTGTCAGCCCGACGGAAACCACAGCGGTTCCTGTGCAGGAGTATCAGCAATATGTGGGCGCGGTCGGCGTAGCGACGACGGCATTGCGCCCGGCTGGAAAGGCTCGTTTTGGCGACGTTCAGCTTGACGTCATAGCAGAGGGCCAGTACCTCGAAGCGGGAACGCGAGTGCAGGTAGTCCAGGTGGAAGGTACTCGCATCGTAGTTCAGGCTTTGCCCTCGCCGTGACGACGAGACGGCATGGCAAAGTGCAAAAGCCACATAAGCCTCGGTGTGCCGGATGCTGAAAGGGCCGGTGCTTTCCAGGCCGACAAATTCATCCCATGTGCGCTTCCGTTCAGTTTCCTGGTCGCTAAACTAATAGTGAGGATTCAAAACGTACCTAGTGTGGTATGGACTGGCTACTACCGATTGGCCTGATCATTCTCGGATTTATTCTGCTGGCAGCGGAAGTGTTTATTCCGTCTGGGGGCGTGCTGTTTGTGCTGGCGCTGGTCTCGCTGATCGTGGGCATCGGCATGATTTTCTTCATCCCCGAATCGCGAGGCGGAGGTGTCACCGCTGGCCTGGTTACTGTGGCCATTGTCTTCGTGCTCATTCCCGTGGTGGTGGGAATCGCCTTTTATTACTGGCCGAAAACGCCTTTGGGCAAGCGATTTATCCTGGCAGCTCCGGAGCCTCAGGAAGAACCGACACAGCAAGCTTTCCCCAGTCGGGCGGATTATTCCACTTTGAAAGGGCAGATTGGACGTGCGGTGTCTCCGCTTCGTCCCAGTGGAATTGTGCTGATACAGGGCCGGCGTATTGACGCTGAAACCGAGGGCGTTTACGTCGAGGCAGGACAATACGTCCGCGTGGTGGATGCGCGACCCGGCTATGTGATTGTTCGTCCTGTCGGCCCCGACGAAATCCAGCTGGCCGAAGAAACAGGATGATCACAATTCCCTGTGGGCACGCAAACCATTCCGCCTCCAGCCGGGGTCATTGCAGAAACCCGGAAATCACGTACTGTTATCCCCGTCCTTCTTATGGCCACTCACACGGAATTGCCGAGTTCACAAGCAAATTCCGCGACGGACGGTAAACCTGAGTCCGCCGGTGCCCGTTTTTCCTACAACAATAGCGGGCAATCGTCGGCGATTAACGGGTAGCGAGTCCACTGGGAGTATCCGGCAATCAGGTGATTCTGACCGAGGAAGCGAAACATCAAGGAGCGACTTACCATGTTCGCAACGGCTGGGCTGATCCTGGCACAACGTGCGGGTGCAGACCAAATGATCTGGGTCTGGATTCTGTTAGCGGTCGCCGGGATTATCGGCGTTATTTTCCTGCTGCTGTTTTTCCGCTTCTTCAATTTGTGGATTCAGTCCTGGCTAACCGGTGCCGGCGTCGGCATCTTCGACATGATCGGCATGATGCTGCGGAAGGTGAATTACCAACTGATCGTGCAGCAGAAAATTGCCCTGGTGCAGGCAGGCATCCGTGTGGAAACCCGCGATCTGGAAGCCCATTACCTGGCGCGTGGCAACGTGCCGAAAACAGCCGCAGCCGTTATCGCCGCCTACAAGGCCGGGATTGATTTACCGTGGAATCGGGCAGCGGCGATTGATCTGGCTGGCCGGGATGTTCTCGACGCGGTACGCACCAGTGTCAATCCGAAGGTTATTGATTGCCCTGATCCCAGTAAGGGGACGCGCACTCTCGACGCCGTTGCCAAAGACGGTATTCAGCTACGTGTCAAGGCTCGTGTAACTGTGCGAACGAAACTCGAACGGCTGGTGGGTGGAGCTACCGAGGAAACTATCATCGCCCGCGTTGGTCAGGGTATCGTATCGGCCATCGGTCAGGCCGATGACTACAAGCAGGTGCTGGCCAACCCCAGCATCATTTCCAAGGAAGTGCTGGCGATGGGGTTGGATGCCCAGACCGCTTTCGACATTGTCTCGGTGGATATTGCCGATGTGGAGGTGGGCGAAAACGTAGGGGCGAAACTCCGTGCCGACCAGGCGGCTGCGGATCTGCGTGTCGCCCAGGCTCAGGCCGAGCAGCGTCGGGCTGCCGCTGTCGCTCTTGAGCAAGAAATGCGTGCGAAGGTCGAAGAAAATCGCGCCAAACTCGTGGAAGCCGAGGCGGAAATCCCTCGCGCCATTGCGGTGGCCTTGCGCGAAGGCCGACTCGGTGTTATGGACTACTACGCTTTGCGGAATTTGCAGGCCGATACGGAAATGCGCTCGGCAGTGGCCGGCATTGGCTCACGCCGGGAGCCTGATCGCGGGCCGACGCAATCGCAATAATCATTCAGGAGATTTTCCATGCTCGCCGCCGGGGACTGGGTCATTTACCTGATTCCGGTCATTGCTTTTCTGGTGTATTTGCTATCCACAGCTCTGCGACCGCAACAACCGCCTCCACCAGTAGCACGTCCGAACCGCCGAACGGACGCCGAACCCGTGGTCTTTCCAGCCGGCCAGTCAGCACCGCAAGACGTTCCGGTAGTGCAGCCGGTCAGCGCACCGCCGAAGTCGAGCGACCGGCTCAAGGAATTTTTGGAGCGACGGCGCAAGCAACAACGGCCCTCGCCAGTAACGCGCCCGCGTCGTCTCCCATCCGCACCGTCCACGACCGTTCCGGTCGGCACGCCAGAACGTCCGGCACCAGTTGGCCCTGTGGATGTTCCTGTGGAGCCTGTTTTCGTACTTCCTCCCAGCGCGATCGTTGCTCCTCCGCCATCGCGAGCATTTCCGACACCATCAACAGCGGGTTTGTCGGTGAGTCCAGCCGCTCTCGAGTTCCACTCGCCGCCAGCCCAGGCAACCCGACGTGCTCCGCCTCCTGCCCTGGTCTTTATCTCCAGGTATCTGCAAAACCGCGAAGATCTGCAAGCCGCCTTTTTGTTGCGTGAAATCTTAGGGCCGCCCAAGGTGCTGCAAATCTTGTCCCGCCTGCGCTAGCGGGAAATCTCGTGCAAAACATAGCCAGTTGGCCTGATTGGGGAAGCGCGCCGCCTTCATTTGCACACGTGGTTCGGTGGCAGATTTTGCCGGAAGTTACAACTTTTTAGGCCGGACAGCAGTTCCTCAGCAAGTGTCGTCACCATTGCCATGTGTATCACTCGGCAGTACTACTTAAGTTTGCACGGTACCTTCCCCTTGCTTCCCCCCAGCAAAAGGAGAAGAATCATGTGGTTTGGCAATCGGCGAGAATTTGTGCGGGATGCAGTGGTATTTGCGTCAGCAGCCGCCGTTTTCGCAGGTGATACGCCTGCCTCAAGCCAGGAAAAGGCCGCTGCCAGGAAAGCTGGCCCGAATGATCGCATTCGCGTCGCGGTTATCGGCTTCCATGGCCAGGGCCGCGCTCACTTGTCGGGATATGCAGCGTTGCCCGATACGGTCGTGACCGTCATGTGCGATTGTGATAAAGCTGTTCCCGGCATGGAACACGTCAAAAAGACGTTGGCCGAAGTAGAAGCTCGCCAGGGTTTTGTGCCTGAGTTTGTGCAGGACCTTCGCCGGGTGCTGGAGCGCAAAGACGTGGACGTGGTTTCCATTGCCACGCCGAACCACTGGCATGCCCTAGCTGCTATCTGGGCGATTCAGGCGGGCAAAGACGTTTACGTCGAAAAGCCGGTGAGCCACAATGTTTGGGAAGGCCGACGGATAGTGGATTTCGCCCGTAAATACAACCGCATTGTGCAAACCGGAACGCAAAGCCGGTCTATGGCTGGAATGCGTGAAACCCTTGCTTTCATCCATAGCGGCGGCATTGGGAAGGTTACACTGGCGCGCGGTCTATGTTACAAACCGAGGCCAAGCATCGGCCCCAGGGTTACTGCGGAGCCTCCCAGCACGGTGGATTACGACCTGTGGTTAGGTCCTGCTCCGAAAAAACCCGTGCTGCGGAAACGGTTCCATTACGATTGGCACTGGTTCTGGGATTACGGCAACGGCGATCTGGGCAATCAGGGCATTCACGAAATGGACAAGGCCCGCTGGGGCTTGCAAAAGAACACGCTCTGCCAGGCTGTCATTTCCATCGGTGGTCGCGTCGGTTACGAAGATGCCGGGGAAACCGCCAATACGCAAATTTGCGTGTTTGACTACGGCGACAGCCAGCTCATTTTCGAAGTGCGGGGTTTGCCCACCAAAGATTTGCTGGGCTGCCGCATCGGTAACATCTGGTATGGCGATAAGGGCTACGTCGTCAGCACGAACTATAACAGCGGGGCGGCGTTCACACCGGACGGCCAGCTGATCAAGAAGTTCCAGGGAGGCGGCAATCATTTCGCCAACTTCATCCAGGCCGTCAAGAGTCGTAAAGCCAGTGACCTCCATGCCGACATCGAGGAGGGCCATCTATCCAGCGCTCTGTGCCACCTGGGCAATATCAGTTACCGTTTGGGCAAACCTTATTATCCGGGCGCTGAAAAGGAGCTCACAAAGGAAGGCCAGGAAGCTTTTGCCCGAATGGTGGAACATCTGCGCGAAAACCAGGTAACGCAACTGGAGCTGCTGCGGGTAGGACCACTGCTGAAGTTCGACCCGAAAGTAGAGCGCTTCGTCGGCAACAACGAAGCCAACGCACTGCTCTCCCGCGAATACCGCAAAGGCTTCGAAATCCCCGCCTGAGCCTGTCAGCGGGTGCCTATTACGGAAGCGGGGACAGCACTAAATCGCTCACGAAAACCGCTGGCCTGTTAGCTGTCATTGGGTCGCCAAGCGATCTCGCCCGAGGTGTTGTTTCCACATTGCATCGGAATTTTTCTGAAGCGCTTGCAATCTGCGCAAGCCGGGTCGCCGTGCACGTTTTCTATACGGGCGACCATCATGAATTGGTAGTCGTGAGGACCGCGAAAGTGGCTCTGGCTCGCAGCGCAGGAACGGCTACATTCGAATACGCCTCTTTCCGACGGGCCAACATGCGAAGCAACAATCCCTATCAAGACGGGATCGATAACGAATGCTTGTAAAGCCCGGTTGCCCTTCCATCTACGGAGGATTGATTAGAACAGAAGCTTTGACCAGTGCTTGCCACTGGCCCGGCATGGCTGGGATTTTGAGTTTTGGAGAAAGACCATGTACGAACCGGCTAAAGTAAACGCAGCTCCGCCACCATTGCCGCATCTGCTGACCAACTACCTGAAACGTCTCCAGATGGTGCAGGTGTTGGAAGGTTGTTCCTGCGCGAGTGGCGATTCTGAAGTAGAGCCATACCATCCGGGCGAAGTCAACCTGCTTGAACCACGGACTGCCCTGGAAGACGCTCTGGCATCGGCGAACTGGTTACTCGAAGAAGCATCGGAGCGTGCCCAGTTTCAAGCCCGGCAAATGCGGGACTTGCCGAATTGGAGTATTATCGTGCGGCGAGTCGAACCGATGCCTTTTGTGCCGATGGCCTTGGGTTATTTTCCGCAGCTGGTGCGAGAACTGTCCGATGTGTCGCCCGAAACCTGGCAAAACTGGAAACCGCCAGTCTCCAATCTGAGCAGTACCGGCTTGTGGGACTGGGGCGAGTTGATGCTCATGCACCGTCGGCCGGCAGAAGCCCTGTTCGCAGCTGCGGTATTACGCTTGCTTGGCCAGACCAGCGAGGCTCGCCAGTTATTCCGCGCCATCAAAAGTCAGGCACCGCCGAGCTGGCGTTTGCTGCTGGCCAACGAAGATGCTGCACTGGCCTGGCAAGAAGGCGATTTCCAAACCGCGCTCGATATTTTCAACCGGCTCGAACCGCTTCCGCCTGTTAATTTCAATCGCGGCCTTTCCCTGCTACTTCTAGGTCGTTTACGCAGTGCTCGTGAAGCCCTGGCGCAAGCAGCGGCGGCTCTGCCTGGCGTTTCCGCCTGGCATCATCTCGCGCAACTGTATTGCCTGCTGGCGGAGTAATGCCGGCTTCCAGCTCGGCCTTTACTGGCTCTGGCCGATTTACCACCAGCAAGACGGCACGCCGACGGCTGAAGTCCCAGTAGCATCCCAGAACTGTGTAAGGGCTCCGCAATTCAGGGAGAAGTCGTTCTTCCCACCAGGGTTCGGACACTATCAGGTAGCTCTCCAGCGGATGTTCCAGCCAATCACGAGCATGCTCGCTTTGACGTAAGTTGGCAATCGGTCGGCCAACGTAAAAAACGACGCTGGGCTGGAACCATCCGTAACAGGCCACGCGGATTTCCGGCTCCTTTTGTTGTGCAGCGATAGCTTGACCGAGGCGATGGGAGATTTTGGCGGAATCCACGAGCACCGGCCCAAACGCCGCTCCGACAGCAACGAATAGCAAACCACTCACAATCGCACCCAGAATCGCTGACCGACGGCGGTCGGCACGCCACGATTTCCATGCGTAACCAGCACCGAGTATCGGTACCGCTCCCAGCCAGGTAAGCCAGGCCAGGCCAGGAATCGTGCGCCCCTGCAATACCTCCAGCGGTATCCATCCACAAGCCAGCACCAATCCGGCGGAGACCACCAGACCAACTATGCCCAAACCCAGCAACGTTATACCCAGGAGCCAGTCGGGAACACTCAGGCGGTAATCTGTCCAGAATGCCAGCCACCATCCGCAGAGTAGTGCCAGTGCCGGGTAAATGGGGGCGATGTAATTGGGCAACTTCGTCTGCGCACAGGAGAAGAAGATTATCCATGTGGCGATCCAGCAAAGCAGGAAACGCAGTGAACGAACTTGCTTTTGAGTCAGCCTCTCGGTCAGCTCACCCGAAAACAAGCCTGCCTCAGCAACGGCACGCCGCCAGCGCCATAATTCTCGCAAAGCCAACCATAAGGCCACCAGCAACCATCCAGACCAGGGAGCAAATCCGAATTGCAGCATCAGCGGATGATACCAGATGCCGCCACTGTGGCCCTCCAGAGGACTGGTGAATCGCTCCAGATGATGGCGACCGAAAAAGCCAATCAGCCAGTCACCTTTGGTCGCCACCCCGACGGCTATGTACCACGGCAAAGCTACTGTCAGCAAAATCCCGACACCCAAAATAAGCCAGCGGCTGGCAAGTATAGACAGTTTCCTTTCCCAGATGAGAAACAGGCCCACCGCGGTCATCGGCAGTAACACGCCGACCAGTCCTTTCGTAAGCGTGGCCAGTCCCGTAAACAAACCGAACCAGGCCAGCCAGCTTCTGTTTCCATATTCAGTTCCCCACCAGGCACTGGTGAGCGCGGCAGTGGTCCACAAAATCAACAGAGCATCTGGCGTTACTGCGTGACCCAAAACGTTGAATAGCACGGCTCCTGGTAATAACAGGCCCGCCAGCAATCCGGCCCAACGACCGAACATCTCCCGCCCAAGCCACCAGGTCAGCAAACTCGTTGCCAGCGCCGCAAATGCTGACGGTAACCGGGCCATCCATTCATTCACGCCACCGCAGGCGAAAGCAAGCATCATGGCCCAGTAGGGTAGGATGGGTTTATCGGTGCGCAACTCGAAGTTAAACGTGGGCACAATCCAATCACCAGCCTCCCACATTTCTCGGGCACACTCGGCATTACGGGCCTCGTCAACGTCCCACAAACTGTGCTCGCCGAGGTTTGGAAACAAACACATGCTGGCAGTCAACACGATCGCCAGCATGTCCCAGCAGGTTGGCGTACAGCTCGCAGTGGCATCCTTGCCCATAAGTGCTTCCGCAATTGCTCAGGGTGAGAGAGGGGACTCGAACCCCCAACCCCCAGATCCACAGTCTGGTGCTCTAACCAGTTGAGCTACTCTCACCATCTTTGGTGCGTATTAATCCTAACCAGACCCACTGGGTTGGCAAGCCCGTCTGACCGATTGTCATTCGCAGCAGCTATCAGCTTGTCCGTTTTTCCGGTTTTTCAGGTCGAGCGCAGGTCTCGGCTAATAAGACAGCCTGCCCTGTTGCGAGTGGCAAGCCCGCCAGACAGTCCATTCTACCGACTCGCCAGTGGTTTATGAGCGTGCAAGCTACTGAGGAGTGTAACTGCCAAACGGTCAAATCCGCCGAATCCCGAACCAATCGAAGGCGGCAAGCGTTCCGCAAGACGTTGACGCCATCTCTACGCAGACTGGGTGCCACCTTCCGCGTTGGATCGAAAGGTCGCAGGCAGTCGAATTCTGGTGTTTCCGGAGCGAATCGGCGGTCCTGCAGTGCCGTCAGATACGCACCATTCGCCCAGCTAAGCTGCCCACGTGGTTCAATTCACGAGATGAACGAGAGTATTCGCCGAAATGGCTTGACGGGCGAGGGAAATTAGTTATGAGCGTGGCGAACCTATGAGCGGAGAAATCAGGAAATCGAACCTTGCCTGTCATATTGCTCTCAATGCGCTGCTGATAGCGCTGGCTGTGATGGTCGGCTGCACTGCACCGATGTTTCACTGGCCTGGGGATGAAGCAGCAAAGCCGCCCGACAAACCGCCACGCGTTGCTGGTAAAACTATCGGCGATGTAACCGTAGTTTGGGGCGCCCAGCCGGTCACCGTTTACGGCGTTGGCGTAATCGAAAACTTACCGGGCACCGGCAGCGACCCTCCACCCGGAGAACTTCGCCGCCAGGCGATCCACCTGCTCAAGCAGCAAGGCATCGAGGACCCGGCTCGCTTTCTCGCCAGTGGCAATACAGCCGTTGTCGTGGTCTCGGCCGTTCTGATGCCCGGTATTCACAAGGGCGACCGCATTGATGTGGCTGTGGCTGTGCCGGAAAAAGATCGCACCACCAGTTTGCGAGGCGGCGTGTTGCGACGATGCGAATTGTACGAGTTTGCCGATGCCCGCATGCTTCGCGGTGGCGAAGGCCCAGGCGGTGCTATTCGAGGGCATGCCCTAGCCGTGGCTCAAGGGCCTGTTCTGGTTGGTCTGGATGGAAACGGTGCGTCCAATCGGCTTCGCGCGGGACGAATCTGGAGCGGTGGTCGGTCGCTGGTGGATCGAGATTTCGTGCTGTTGTTGCAGAAAGACTACCAGGATGGCCGCATTGCCAAGATCGTTGCTGACCGTATCAATGAGCGTTTTTACGGGCCATTTCGTGGCGGCGTGCGCGGCATGGCGACCGCTAAGAACAATTTGCAGGTCTTTCTCAAAGTACCGCTCACCTATCAACTCAACTGGCCCCGTTATCTGCGGGTAGTGCGACAAATACCGCTGCACAGCTCCGCCTCGCGTACGCAAACCCTGGAACAACTCCGAGACGACCTGCACAACCCAGCCAAGTGCATTGCGGCGGCATTGAAACTGGAAGCGATAGGCCCGGAAGCAGTGCCCGTGTTGAAGACGGCTCTGGAAGCTCAGCATCCGCTGGTAAGGTTTGCTGCCGCAGAATCTCTCGCTTATTTGGGCGAGGCAGCGGCGGGTGAAGTGCTGGCCCGGTGCGTTGCCGATGAGCCGCTTTTCCAGGCTTATGCTTTAGCTGCTCTGGCGAGCCTGGACGAGGCTATCAGTCGGGTAAAACTCCAGGAACTCATGCACCATCCAGCTGCCAGCGTGCGTTACGGCGCTTTCCGCGCTTTACGTCACCTGGACGCACGCGATCCAACGTTGCAGGGAGAGCATTTGAACAACAGTTTTTATCTGCATCGCGTCGCACCAGATTCTCCAGGAATGGTACACATTTCCACTACCAGTCGGGCAGAAGTAGTCATTTTCGGAGAGTCTCCGGTATTGATTCCGCCGTTCAGTTTGCAGGCGGGTCAGGAATATGCTGTCACCGCCCGCGCGAATGACGATCGGTGCATTGTTTCTCGATTTTCCGTTGAAGGCGGCCCGCGGCGGGAGTACAGTTCGCTTCAGGTGGAAGATGTAATTCACACACTGGCTTCCCTTGGGGCGACTTATCCCGATATAGTGGAGTTTCTGGTGCAGGCGGAGAGGAGCAAGTGCCTGTCCTGCCGCCTGGCCATTGACGCGCTGCCAGAAGCCGTGTCCGTCCGGGAACTGGCGCTGGCTGGAATTCTTTCCACGCAGGACACTGCTGCTGATCAGGAGAGCGAATCCACACTGGGAGCCCTGCCCAACCTGTTCTTCAATCCGTTTCGCATCCGCCGTAACGACGCCGAGCTTCAGCGCTAGACAAAAGCGTTCGCCTGGGTCAGATTTCATACAACGCAACTAGCCTGGAAGTTTATGCAGTTGCAGGCTGAGCAAAAAAGCCGTAGGCAAAATCTGTGGTTGGCGTATGATGCATCGAAAACCCTTACTGGAGCACTGATGGAATCGGAGCCCGGCAAGCAATGCTCAAGCGTCTGGAGTTAATCGGCTTCAAGAGCTTTGCGGATAAAACGGTCCTGGAGTTTGGCCCAGGCATCACTGCCATTGTGGGGCCTAATGGCAGTGGCAAAAGCAACATCGTGGATGCTGTCCGCTGGATTCTCGGTGAGCAGAGTGCCAAGAGTTTGCGGGGGGGCGAAATGACCGATGTGATTTTCAACGGTTCCCCGACTCGCCGCAGTTTAGGTATGGCCGAGGTAACGCTCACCCTGGATAACTCCCGACGGCTGTTGCCCGTGGATAGCGACGAAGTGGCAATTACCCGGCGGGTTTACCGTGACGGACATGGAGAGTATCTCATCAACCGTCAGCCGGCACGTTTGCGCGACATCAAGGAATTGTTCCTCGGTAGCGGTCTGGGTGGCGACACCTATTGCATCATCGAACAGGGCAAAGTGGACCTTTTCCTGGCGGCCTCGCCCACGGAACGCCGGGCTTTTTTTGAGGAAGCCGCCGGTATCAGCCGTTTCAAAGCCAAAAAACAGGAAGCCCTGCGAAAACTCGAACGGGTGCAGGAAAATCTCCAGCGACTGCAGGACATTCACGCGGAAGTAGAACGGCAATTGCGCAACGTGCGCCAACAGGCTGGTAAGGCACAACGCTACCGTGAATGGATGCAGCTGTTGCGCGACAAGCGTGTCCAGCTCAGCTTACTCGATTGCCACGAGACCTATACCCAGTGGCAGCAGGCACAGGTCGAAGGAGACCAGCTACGCCAGCAACTCGAAACCTTCGCTGCCAGCGTCACCCAGGCGGAGGAAGCAATCGCCCAGCTGGAACAGGCATTACAGCAACAGGAACTCAGGCTTCATCAGGAAGAGGAGACAGTCTCGCAGGCTCGGCAAGGCATCGCCAGTGCCCGTACCGCAGCCGAACACGAGAGCCGCGTCGCCCAGCAGTTGCGCGAGCAAACTCTGCAACTGGCCGAACAGTATGTTCACGGCGACCGTTTACTTGCCAGTGCCGAGCAAACCTACCAGCGATGCCAGGAAGAGTATCACCGACGCCGACAGGAGGCAGAGCAACGTCGCACGTTGGTTGCCGCGAGTCAGCAAGCACTGAGACAAATCGTTGACACGCTGGCAGATCGCCGCCGTCAGCTTCAGGAAGATAAAAACCAGTTGCTGGAACTGATGCGGCAAGCCGCACACTGGGCCAACGAGGTCGTCAGCCTGGAAGCTCAGCGTAAAAGTCTCCTGGCCCAACGGGAACGGTTGCGGGATCGACACACGCAAACCTCGCAGTCCCTCGAGCAGATCGATTCTGAGAGCCGAGCCCTCGAAAGGGCGGAATCAGAAATGCAAAACGTCCTGGCAGCAGCTCGGCAAACCTGTCAGGAAGTACGCCAACGCCGGGATGAAACCCGCCAGCGTATCGAACAACTCAACCAGGCCCTGGCTCAGCTCAAAGAGCAACGCTCCGCCTATGCTGCTCAGGCGGAGATGCTGCAGGCTCTCGAAACTTCTCTGGAAGGCGTAGGAGCGGGGGTTCGACAGGTTTTGCAATGGGCGAGGGAACATGATCCTGCCGGGCAGACCATCATCGGTCTGGTGGCCGATCTGGTCAGCGTTTCCCGCGAGTACGCGCCGATTGTCGAACTGGCGCTGGGGCGTACCGCAGAAGCCATTTTGGTCCGCGACCTGCAAGCGTGGGAAGCCTGCAAAGCGGAACTGGCGGCGACGTTGACGGGTCCGGTTACGTTCCTGCCGCTCTTTTCCCATGAGGAAATCGCCAGGCGACGCCAAGCACTGTTGCAGCAACTGCCGGTGAACTATCCCCGTTTGCCAGACGGTTTGCCGAATCACCCTGATTTACTGGCCTGCGCTGCTCAGCTGCTACACGCCTCGCACCCTGAGTTAGCCGATTTGCCCTGGCAGCTTTTGTATCACACTCTGGTCGTGCGCGATTTGCCGGCTGCCCAACAACTGGCCGCTCTGTTGCCGGGTTTTCGTTTCGTAACCTTGCAAGGAGAACTGCTGGAAGCTGATGGTTCGCTGACTGTTCGCGGTCAGGGAAGCGATACCGGGTTACTCTCGCGCAAAAGCGCCTTGCGAGAATTGCAGCAACTTCTAGCCGATCGCGACGAACAGATCGCCCAGCTTCAGTCGCAAATTGAAGAACAGCGCCAGCAGTGGCTACGATTGGAACAACTCGACGAGGAAGCGCAACAGGAGCTGCGTGTTCTGATGGAGCAAGCGGCGGATCTGCGGTCGCGGTTGCAGCAGCAGCGTCAGCGACAGCAAAGCCTGCGCGAAGAAATTGAGCTTGGCCAGCTCGAACTGACACATCTGGAGCAGGAACTGCAGGAACTTGCCCGGCAGCAACAACAAGCCCAGCAGCAGCAAACTCAAACCGAGCAGCAATTGCAAGCCTGGCACAAGCACCTGGAAGAACTGGAAGCCGAGATAAGTCAGCTACTCCATCAGCAACAGGCCCAAGAGCAAACCCTGCGAGAGGCTCAGTCGGCACTGGCAGCCGCTGAAGAACGTGCCCGCTCCGCAGAACATCAGTTGCAGCAAGCCACACGCGAACTCCAGGAGCGCCGCCAAACCATTCATTCGGTGGCCGCACAATGCCAGGCTCTGGAAGAACGAACCTGTGTCGCCCTGCTGGCTGCTCTTCGGGCAGGTCAGGAATGGGCGGAAGCGGCTCGGAGAAAGGAGGAAGCAGAACGGCGTATTTACGAATGCCGCCGCATGATTGCCGAGCTAACCCGGCAACGGCAAACGCAGCGTGAGCAACTGCAAGCCCTGCGCGAGAAATGGCAGGCCCAGCAGGGCTTGTTACACCAGCATGAACTCCGTCAGCACGACCTGGAACATCACCTTCAGGAACTGGCCAACCGATTGCGCGAGGAGCATGAACTGGACCTGCTCGAGCTTTATCGGCAATGGCAGCCCCCGGAAGTGCCGCCCGACCGCAACGCCCTGGAATTGGAAATTTCTGAACTGAAGCGGCGTGTCGCCCGCCTGGGTAACGTCAACCTCGAAGCCCTGGACGAATTGAGCCAGCTCGAAGAGCGTGCCCGAACCCTGCAGATGCAGCTCGACGATCTTCGTGCCGCTCGCCGGAGCCTCGACGAAATCCTCCAGCGCATTGATCGGGAGAGCCAGCAATTGTTCCTGGCTACGCTCGAATCTGTGCGTGGCCACTTCCAGGAATTATTCCGCAAACTGTTCGGGGGCGGTCAGGCCGACATCGTTCTGGAAAATCCAGATCAGCCCCTGGAAAGCGGTATCGAAATCGTCGCCCGACCTCCTGGTAAAGATTTGCGGAGTATTTCGCTTCTAAGCGGTGGCGAAAAGACCCTGGTCGCCGTCGCTATCCTGCTGGCGATCTTTCGCAGCAAGCCTACCCCGTTCTGCATTCTCGACGAAGTGGATGCTGCACTCGACGAAATGAGCATCGGCCGATTTACGGCGGTGTTGCGGGAGTTTACCGAAGTCGCTCAATTCATTGTCATCACGCACTCCAAGAAGACCATGACGGCGGTGGATACACTCTACGGCATCACCATGCAGGAGTCGGGTGTCTCCAAACCCATTGCAGTCCGTTTCGAGGACTGGCCAGACGAAAATAGCACCAACCCGGTCGGCAGTGCAGCCAGAGAATCAGCCGCGTGATGCACCCTCGATAGCCGTTACTTTACCTCACCAGCTTCGGGCGTTGCTAAAGTTTACCAGCCCAGGAGTGGGCAACCAGAAAATTGCCTTGACCCGCTACTGGCAATTGCAGGGGGAACCTGGCTACAATGTTAGCAAACGCCCATTCGGCGTAGAATCCGTATCAGGCTGCGGCAGGAAGGGGCAACTATGAGTGGGCTGGAATGGGGCTTACTGGGAACGGCAGTTGCACTGGCAGTAGCAGCGGTGATCCTGGCCTGGAGACCGTTGCGACGTTTCTACCGCGAGGTGGAGGCGGAACGGGCACGCGAGTTGTTTTCATTGCAACGGGAATATCTCGAAGCGAAGTTTTTCGACGCTGCGGTTCAGTCCGAAAAACCACGCGGTCTGCGCTGGAAAGAATGCGAATGGGAACGTGACGTCGAGTTTGCTCGCGACAAGAAGAATGGACGATTGCTGGCTTTTGTCGGCGTCAACATTTATTTTGAACCGGTTACAGGAGAAGCTGTCGAATCAGCCGTTAACGCTCCGCGCACGGCGACGGCTGTTTTTCAATTTACGGGTCGGCGCTGGCAAGTCGGCCGGGTTTTGTTCAACATGAATCCCGGCGAGGCAATCGCCCGTTTTCAATCGCAAATTGAACGTGTGGAGATGTCGTAGAGCGTCACCGCAATAACGATGAATTTCTTTGGCCCCATCTTACAACGCGAGTTATTCACGTTACCGCGTCGCGGCCGGCATTACGTGCTGCGGTTCGTTTATCTGGCTGGTCTGTGGGTGCTGACGGTAACCGCCTGGCAAGCCAGTCGCGGCTGGGGGCGCACCGTTTCTCCGAAGGAAGTCGCCGACTTTGGAGCATTCTTATTCCAACTGCTGGCCTGGCTGCAGCTGACGCTGGTTCTGTTTTTCGCTGCCTTGACTGCTGCCGCAGCTGTGGCCATGGAAAAGGATCGGCGCACCCTGGTGCTGCTCCTGTGTACCGACCTGAGCGATGCTGAGATTGTCCTGGGCAAACTTTTAGGTAGCCTCGCTCAAATCGGATTACTGTTGCTGTCCGGGTTACCGATCCAGGCCATGTTACTGCTGCTGGGCGGCGTATCCTGGACGCAGATTGTTCTCGTCTTTGTCGTCCTGTGCGTCAGTGCGCTGGCAGCCGGGGCCCTTGGAAATCTCGTCGCCTTCTGGCGAGAAAAAACCTTCCAAACCCTGGCTCTGACCGTGCTGGTGCTGGTGCTATATTTCCTCCTCGTAGAGGCACTGAGGCTGGTGGTGTACCTGACGGCTGGCCAGCCGCTGGTGGCTCGCATTGTTGGCAATGCTCAGAATTGGCTCAATCCTTACCGGGCGATGGCACAGATTCTGCTTCCGCAGCATTCCGGGAGCTGGCCGGCTTTTTCCGTTGTGCCTTTTGCCCTGACCATGCTCGCCTGGGTAACTATGCTGAGCGGGCTGGCAGTATGGAAGCTCCGTGTCTGGAATCCCAGTGGTGAGCCTATCCAGCAACGCGAGGCACCCGAAGAAGAAGACGTTGTCGAACCTTCCCCCGCTGTAAGCCAACCTGGCCCAGTGCGAGAGGTTTGGAGCAACCCGGTGTTGTGGCGGGAGCTCTGCACTCGAAGTTACGGTCGTCGTCCTCTCCTTATCAAGGCCGCTTACCTGCTGGTTGCCGGACTGATTGCTTTCGCCGCCTGGCAAAGCCTTCCAGCTGGCTCCCAGCAGAGTGCTGACCGATTGCTCCCCGCCCTGGGCATTGTTCCGGTGCTGGTGCTTTCGTTGTTGCTCATCAATGCCCAGGGTGTAACCGCCATTACTTACGAACGCGACCTCAATTCCCTGGACCTGCTTTTGGTTACCGACATCACGCCCAAGGAATTCATTTTCGGCAAGCTTCTGGGAGTGCTTTACAACACCAAAGAAATCGCCCTGCCCGCTTTCCTGCTGACAATCGCGTATGCCTGGGCCGGATATATTGGGTGGGAGGTACTGGTTTACACGCTTATCGCCACAGCGGTTCTGGTGGTATTTGCTGCGATGTTGGGCTTGCATGTCGGGTTGCACAATGTGAGCACGCGAGCTGCTATTGCCTACAGCCTGGGCACGATTTTCTTCCTGTTTGTGGGGACACTGGTGTGTATCTACCTGTTACTGGTCGCTGGTCGGATTGAAGCACAGTTTACGAGCTTCCTTTTGTTCCTGGCTCTGGGAATTGGCGGAATGTGGTTTGTGCTGGGGGGAAGAAAACCATCACTGGCGCTGTTTATTTCATCCTGGCTCTGTCCGGTCGGACTGTTTTACGCGGTGGTGAACGTGCTCGTGGACAACCCTTACACCGGCACCAGCGGTGATCCGTTGCTGTCGTTTCTGGTTACGGTTGGCGGGTTCGGTTTCACGATCGCTGCTATGCTGGTTCCCCTGCTTAGCGAATTTGAAGTCGCCCTCTGGTACAGCACCCCGGCGGAAGAATGAACGCGGTCACAAAATCGCTGCCCTCTGTGTTTCCCGGCGCCTTGCGGGTCTGGCTGCAACGCCTACATCTGGCAGCCCGGCGAGCCCTGGAAGGTGGAGCTGGGGGTCAGTTCGCCAGTCTGTTTCGCGGTGCTGGTATCACTTTTGAGGAACTCTGCGAGTATCAACCCGGAGATGACATTCGCGCTATCGAATGGAAAGCTACCGCTCGGCTGGGCATACCGTTCGTCAAACGCTATATCGAGGAACGCGAGCTTACCGTGGTGCTGGCTGTTGACCAGAGCGGCAGTATGTGGTTCGGCAGCGACACACGCACCAAATGGCAGACTGCTGTCGAGTGTGCTGCGTTGCTTGTGTTACTGGCGGCTTACAATCGCGATCGGGTTGGTCTGGCCTTGTTCGATTCGACGGTACGTCATTACCTCCCTCCTCGCCGCGGTCTGCGTCTGGCGTTGCGTTACGTTGCTCTGCTTCTGCATCAGCAACCGCAACCAACGCGGACTTCTCTCAACGAAACCAGCCTCTTCTTGTGGCGTGTGCTACGCCGTCGCTCTTTGGTGATTATCGTTTCCGATTTTTTGGACACCGACTACGCTGGCGGGTTGGCGCGACTGGCGAAAAAACACGAACTCGTTGCCCTCCGTGTCAGCGATCCGGCCGAATCTACGTTGCCGCCACGAGGCTTGCTTTTCCTCGAAGATTGTGAGACGGGCCAGCGTATCTTTGTGGACGCTGGCCGCGCCGAACTGCGGGGTGGCTGGAGCAATGTTGCCGAAGAGTTGGCAAAGCAATTCGCCACCAGCACGCAAGGGTGCCAGACGGACACCTGGCAGATAACCACCCGCGACGATCCTCTGACTTCACTCCGGCAGTGGCTACAGGCTCGCCAACGGTTCGTTCGCTATAGCTAGGGCGTCAGGCTATTGGCGGGTTTACTTGACGCGCTCGAGATACTCGCCGGTGCGTGTGTCCACACGAATCTTTTCGCCGACATTGATAAAAGGCGGCACCATAATACGCAGGCCGGTTTCCAGAATAGCCGGCTTGTATTGTGCCGCTGCCGTCGCCCCTTTAATACTCGGCTCGGTCTCCACTACTTCCAGTTCGACAGTGGGCGGCAGTTCGACGCTAATGGGTTTGCCTTCGAACATGATTACCTGGGCCCGCGTATTGGGTTTCATGAATTGCATCAACTCGCCAACTAACTCTGGCGCGAGCGTAACCTGGTCGTAGGTTTCCAGGTCCATGAACACATAGCCGCTCTGATCCTGGTAGATGTACTCCATTTCCCGTTTTTCAAGAAACGCCGTCTCCACTTTCTCATCTGGTCTCACACGTTTTTCGATGATCGTGCCGGTCTTGAGATTGCGCAATTTCAACGTCAACATCGCCCGCCAGTTACCGGGCGTGTTCAGGTTGCGGTCGAGGACGTGGTAAAGCTGATTGTCCTCTCCGACAATTACCATGCCTTTTCGCACGTCGCTGTATTCAATCGCCACGCTTTCCCTCCAAACTACACACGCAGTTATGGCCTCTTGTGCCACTGGTATCTGCCACAATTTTCACCGAATTATAGAAGTGGTACCGGCGCAGGGAAAGATGGCTGGGACCCTTTCAATTGCGGCTCGACTCGCTCCAACCATGAAAGAATATCGCGGATAAAGAAATCGGGTTGTGGCTCGAATTCCAGCGTGTGATGTGCTTGCGGATACTCGATCAGCGTTTTATCCGCGGATGCGAACTGCTCAAAATATCGCTTCGTTTTGGCGTTATCCACAATGCGATCTTGCCCGGCCAGCAACAGTAAAACCGGACAGGTAACATACCGAGGCGCATGTCGCAGATACCAGTCCAGGCGGGCGCTTTCCAGAAGAAACCGTGGTGTCGCTTGCCGCAGGGCTAATTCATCCTGGGCAATGAATCGCTGACGCTCCGGGTTGGCCGTGAAAAGCTCCGGATCATTGAGCGGAATGGGAAGTCGATAATCCGGTTGTATCAGTCGCCAGAAAACAACCTTGCACTTCTGGCGCAGGGTCATGCGGACCTGCGGGAAAAATCCCGGCGACCAGAGAATGAGCGCGTCGGCACAACCGGGATAAGCGCGAAGAGAGCCGACGGCCAGTTTAGCTCCCCAGGAGCCAGCCATCAGCACGATCGGCAAATCTGCTCCCGGACCCCGGCCCGGCAGGGTAGTTGCAAGACGGCCTTCACGAACCGCCAGCAAAAACTCCGCCACATCGGCCAGCAGTTGCCGATAACTGGCACAGTCGCCGCGATGTCGAGCATTCAGCCCTGAACCACGCCGGTCGGGAAACCAAACCACGTAGCCTGCCTGGCATAGCTGCCCGCTCGAATACTCGTACCACCCGCCATGACTCTGAATGCCATGCAGGCAGACAATGTTGGCTCGCGGGGTGCCTGTCGGGCGCCACACTCGGTAGTAGCCCTTATATCCGTCCTCAGCGCTCCACATCAAGAGCTGCGGTGTTGGTGATGTCAAAGATTTCCTCCCGACGTACTGTGAAGCGATGGACAGATTCGACATCCACAGCAATTCCCAGACCGGGTCGTGTCAGCGCAGGAGCCCATCCTCCCCAGCCAAATGTCAGGTTATGCCGGGTCAACGGGTTGCTGAGCAGGTAACGGTCGTAGGAACCTTCCACCCAGCGTAAACCAGCCACTGAGCAGGCAAAGTGTCGTCCTGCTGCGGAAAGTATGCCGCTTTCCCCGACCTGGCAGCCAAGCTGGTAACCGATGCCGTGCTCGCTCGCCCACTGAGCCAGCCGCAGCGTGGGAATATACCCCCCGCACTTGGATAACCGCAGGTTGAACAAATCGCACGTCTGCTCGGTGAGAGCGGTCTGCGCATCCACCATGCTGCACAGCGACTCGTCGAGCATAATCGGAATGTTTAGTTGCCGTCGCACCTCGGCAAGAATCTGCCGCGACTCATGCGGTACAGGTTGTTCCGCCGCCGCCACTCGGAATGGCTGCAATTCCTGCAGACGCACAAGCACTTCCTCCGCGCTCCAACCTTCGTTGGCATCCACGCGGATTTCCATGTTCGCCCCGCACCAGCGGCGGACGATAGCCAACCGACGGACATCATCGTGTCCAGCTACGGCTACTTTAACTTTCACATCCCGAAAACCGTAACTCCGCACTGCCAGGGCACTCGCTCGCAATTTCCAACCAACAAGACCGGTAATAGCAGCGCTGTAGCGAACCTCGGAACGTGGAGCATACAGCTTGGGTGCGACAATAGCGGTTACAAGAGATAAAGGCTTGCCAAAGTAGCGGCCGTAGGCATCGAGTAGCGCCAGCTCCAGGGCACATCGGGCTGCGTTCCCTACGCGGCGACGCTTGTCGTCGGGTGGATATTCCCAAGGCATTTCCGCAATAGCCTCCACCGCCTGTTCGAAGCTCTGGGGACGCAAAAACGAAAGAAACCGGTGCACACTGGTGCTGCGCAGCAAACGGAAAGAGTCTTCCACGCTTTCTCCCGTAACGTATTCTCGCGGGGCACCTTCTCCATAACCAACAGTGCCGTCATCCAGTTCCACGCGTACCACCACGTGTTCCACTTCCTTGCGGACATAAGACGCATGCCGTACGGCACGCTTCAATGGCAATCGCACCAGATGTACGCTGACGTGGTAAATGTCCATCGGCTCGGCCTATATCGTTGTTTCAGAGCATACCAGGCTCACGCTTGCTTATTTTAGGTTACGGCTGCGGCTGACAAACGGGACAAAGTTTGCCGGAAAAATCGTTTGCAATGAATTCAAGGAACGTGCCGATTTTGCCGATATTATCGGTGAAGGTGTCTTCCCTGGAGAAGGGCGAAGGAGAAGCGGCCAATGGCTCGAAGCTGGAAAATGTGCGTGATTTCGGGTCTTATGTGCGTACCGGCAACCCTCTGGGCTCAACTGCCGCCGGAACCACCTTCCCTGGCTAGCCCGCCTGGCAAACCGACTCCCGTTTCTCCGCCAGCAAAAACTCAACTCCCGGATCTACCCGACAGTCCATCCACATTGCCACCATTACCTCCCGGCTTCGAAAGTCCAACGACTACGACTGGGAGCGACAAACCGAACGTCCATCCTCCCAGTCCGCCCAAACCGGTTTCTATTGGCGACAAAGTGGATGCACAAAAACCAGGCAGCAGTAGCGTTCCTAATAACAACCACGTCTTGCCCCCACCAACCCCTGAAAAACCTGTCCCCGCTCCCTCGACGCCATCCGCCACAGGGCCCGTGGTTCCGGACATCAGCGGTATGCCTGGCGGTCACGATGCATTCCAGCCGGCCAGCTGGCCGCCATCGGTTCCCGCGCCGGTAGCTCCCATGCCTGTGCCTACTCCTCCGCCGCCTGAACACGTGGGCGGACCGAGCGGGTGGGTCTTTTTCGGTGACGTTCTCTTTTGGCGGCCCCGCCTCAATGAACCACAATTCCTGGCCGTGCAAAACCCCAACCCAGTAACTTTCCAAGTTCGACTGACTCCCTGGGACGGCGACTACGAAGTAGCCTTCCGTGCAGGTGTCGGTTACTTGTTCAGTGGCGGCGTGTATGTCTGGGGCGAGTACACTCACTACGACAACCTCGTCATGCAATCCAACCTTAGTGTGCCCGCAGTTCCTTCCACCTTTGTGCTTTACAACGGCCCCGGCGTTCTACACGGTCAACCTGTCAATTCGGGTGAGTCCGCCACCAGCAGCTGGGATCTGCGCTATCACACTGTGGACATCATGGCCGGCTCGGTGCTTAGCCCGACCGAGTTCTTCGACCTGCTCATTGCCGCCGGGGCCCGTCTTGCCAGCATAACACATCGCTTCGATTTCACCCGCAACAGCGGCGGTGGTGCTAACCTCGATCGCGACCACTTTCAGGTGGACACCGAAGGTGCTGGTCCCCGTTTCGGCGGAGAGGGCCGGCTTTATCTCTGGCGTGGTCACGCAGGCTGGTCACTCGCTTTTTACAGCCGAGCCTACACGTCCTTGCTCTTCGCTGATATTGACGAGACCGAGATTAGCCAGAGTTTTACAGGAGCGGTTCTCACCCGCGATTTGCAAAGCCACTACTCCCGCAGGCAGATACTCCCGCAGGTAGAACTCGCTGTAGGCGGGGAATGGAGCCTCTTCGGTGGCCGGCTTATTATTGCTGGCGGCTACGAATGGGTTTACTGGTTCGACGCCGCATCCAGTAATGTATCTGCTGCAGTCAGCGGTAATGTCCAACATCAAGACCTAAGTTTCGACGGCCCCTTTATACGTGCCTTCCTCCTGTGGTAAACCAGTAATGCACCATGCAGGTGCTCCCGGGCATAGCTGTAAAACAGGCTATTACTATAACTGCGGGGCCCCGTTTCAACATCTAAAATTCATGCCGGAAGTCAGGCCACATATCTAGTGTCTGCTAAGCGACACAATACGCCAGGTGCTTAGTACGAAGTCGGCTAACTAAATGCATAATCACAAACACGCTGATACTGAGCCTGATTAGCTCTATATCCTGGCCAGCTGTGCCTTATCCCCCAGCCAATCTTCAATGCGCAACAACTGGTTATACTTCGCCAGGCGCTCGCCTCGCGTGATACATCCGATCTTGATTTGTCCCACGCCCGTCGCCACAGCTAAATCGGCCAACCAGTTTTCTTCGGTTTCACCGCTGCGAGCCGAAAGCACCATGCGGTATCCGGCCTGCTGAGCAATTCGCATGACCTCGAACGTTTCCGAAAGCGTACCTACTTGATTTGGCTTAATCAGTATCGCATTAGCGATTCCCTGACTAATGCCGTCGCGTAAACGCATGGGATTCGTTGCAAATAAGTCATCGCCCACCAATTGAATAAGGTGGCCCCACCGACGGGTAATCGCAGCCCAACCTTCCCAATCGTTTTCTGCCAGGGGATCTTCCAAACTAATAATCGGGTAGCTCCTAAGCCAACCTGCGAGATAGTCAAGCATTTCCGAGCTGCTTAGCTTTTTGTTCACTGTAGCTAAGTCATAACGCCCGTCGCGGTAAAAATGAGTGGCAGCGAGATCAATGGCAATCACTATATCCTTGCCTTCCTGCAGACCACTTTCACGAATCGCCTGCACCAGAAATTCGAGGGCCTGTTCGCTCTTATGCAAACGCGGCCCGTAACCGCCCTCGTCGGCTACCAGATCGGCTTCGTATCCATATTTGCGCAGTAACGTTCCAAGTTGGCGATGTATCCTAAAAATCAACTCCATGGCCTGCCGGAAACTCTGCGCGGATCGGGGAATAATTAGGAAGTCCTGCACTTCGATGCGCTGCCCTGCATGCAAGCCACCGCTTATCATGTTGACCATAGGCACAGGCAAGCGATAACTATCATCCGCATTGCCGTGGCAGCGTAAGCCGCATTTTGTAGCGTCCCGAGCAAGTGACTCGTAAAGGGGCAAACCACGGGCTTGTGCTGCCGCTTGCGCCACGGCTACAGAGGTGGCTACCAGTACATTCCCTCCTAAGCGCGAACGATCCGGTGTTCCGTCGAGTTCAACGAGCCGTTGGTCTATGTAAGCAGGTGTTTCTATACTCAGTCCTCGCAAAGCTGGCGCTATTATGTCATGCACAATGTGAACCGCACTCAAGACGCCCTTACCTGAGAAGCGTTCGCTCTGATAGTCGCGAAGCTCCGCCGCCTCGCAACCGCCACGACTTGCGCCCGCCGGAGCAATAGCACGTCCATAAACGCAGTCCTCACAGACGATTTCTACTTCTATAGTTGGCTGTCCGCGGCTGTCGAATACTTCTCGTGCCCGTACTTCTTGAATTCGCGTCATATCGCAGCATTACTCCCGGCGACACCATTAAAACTGAACAGAGTGATCAGCCACAAAATAAGTCTTCTTGTGTTACCCCGTAACACGGCCAGTGTAGCTGAAATTCATTGCCAGAGCCATCGCCAATGCGGCTACGTCAACTAACTTATCGTGCATTTGCCGTCGGGCTACTGTTAACCCTAGAGCTTCAGCACGATCCGTAAGCTTGAGCAACAGGGCTTCCACTTCGTCTTCATCTAAATCCGACCAGCGATGGATTTGACGCACAAGCCTGGAACTATACTTGCGCAGAAACTGAGCAGCAGAGACGACCTCCCGACTTTTGACCGGAGGGAACACCTCTCGCAATTTATCATCCACATATCCTTGTGCTGCGGCTCGATAGCGTTCCGCTCGCTGGCCATAATGTTCGGCTAAAAGCAAGGTGAGTTCTTCTACCGGGGCGATGCGCTCACCATCCTCGACAAGGGGCGGCAAATTGCGAATTTCGCGCATAACCCGTTCGACGTAATATAGCTTCTTGATCGCCGGCCAATATCGGTAACGAGTGCGCCAACCCGATCGCGGGGTCAACCAGACGGCAAACGTTTCCGCAAAATCCTCGTCTGGGTGCTTCTGCGCATAAGTGCGGCCGTAGCGGTGATGCACAATGTGCCGGACAAACTGCCTGCTAAAAGGATTGGGTTTGAAGTTATCTTTATAGGGCTTATCAAACGGGCCGAATATCTCCTGCCAGTCCTGCCGCTCATAAAGGCGATAAGCATAGTTATAAGCATGACCAGCTTCGTGTCGCAACAGCATCAAGGTATAGTGTTCGTCTTCGATTTCGCCCGTTTGTTCTTCTTCTATACGTGCTAAACGTTTATCCGCTAAATAAAAAGGCACACCGATTACAGGCACCCGGTCTGGACAACCCCAGCCGTCAGTGAGGTAAATTGGCGGTCGGAATCGTAATCCCCGCCGCTCTAACTCCCGGTACAGCCTCTGTACCAACGGTTCCAGCGGCGAGCCCTCGAGGCGCAAATTAAGGTCGCAAATGCGCGTATTGAGCAGTTCGTAGCGAATAGTCTCCCAGCCGTTCAAAAGGGAAAGTGCGCGAGTTGCCGACATAATTGGCCCTATCTTCGCAACTACGTAGCGGCGTGATGCCCAGCTCAGAGGCTGTGACCCTTACTGCTGGCCGATGGGGGACAAGACCATCGAAGAGCAAGAGCCCTGAGCCAGCACACCAATTCTACGCCAGTCAATCATTTTTGTGTGCATCACTTTTGGAAGTTTGCCATATCTTCCACAGCGGCAATCACTTGCAAAATTTGGCAGCGAGCGATTTTCCGACACAGCACCGAGTTTTCGACTCCATATCTGGGCACAAGTGTTGAACATAGCAACACTTACGTCGTCACACCAGGCAAGGTTTGCCGTAAGCTGGCCACTGTCATAGCATTACGGAAATTCACGGCTAGGCCGAATTTTGAATCACGCTATAATCCTAAGGCTTGAGCGCGTCCCATGCTCGCAAATTCACCTTCGCTGTTAGCAGTCAGGGGCTGGCATACCCTGCGGGCGAATTGGTCAGCGTGGCTGTTGCTATTTTTCTTCGTGGCCTTCTTGCTCTACCCAGTTGCCTACTTACTACCGGCAGCTTTGCGAGACAGGCATGGCTGGACAGTTAGTTATCTGATTGCCATCTGGTACCATCCGGTTTTATGGCGGGCTACGCTGAATAGTTTGCTTTTGGGTCTGGTAACTGTACTCGGTACAACCTGCGTAACACTGCCTTTGGCGTGGACGGTTGCCCGCTATCGTTTGCCAGCAACGAACCTGCTAATCGGTGTGCTTTTATTACCTCTAATTCTTCCCCCATTTGTGGGAGCTTTAGGATTAGAACAATTCCTCCATCCGTTTGGTGCGCTGAATACGCTGCTTATGCGTTGCCATCTTCTTCGACCGGATCAGCCAGTAGATTGGTTGGCTGGCAGCGGTTTTTGGGGAGTCGCAGTTATGCAGATTCTGCACTTATATCCAATTTTATTTCTTAACCTCGTTACCGCATTTGCGAACATAGACAGAACTCTAGAAGAGGCAGCACTCAGTCTAGGCGCAAGTCGCTGGCATGTTTGGAAGACCATTACGTTACCGTTAGCTTTGCCGGGATATTTCGCCGGTGCCATTCTGGTTTTTCTAGCCGCATTTACTGACCTGGGCACGCCACTTATGTTCAATTATCCTTATCTAATAGCGGTGCAAATTTTCAACCTGGTTTCTGAACGAGAGGTAAATCCGCTGGGTTATGCCTTAGTTTTAGTGGTACTTCTGGTTTCCAGTGGCGTGTTTTACACAGGCCGACGCTATATCTTACGCCGATCTTACGCATTCTCGCCGCGAGGCACTCAGGCCATCGTCAGCCAACCGCTAAGCGTCTGGTTATCCTTATCGGTTTGGACATATGTGATAATCCTACTCATCCTATCTCTTTTGCCGCATTTCATGGTGGTCTTGCTTGCTCTGGAAGGCCGTTGGCAATTCACGGTTCTTCCAGAGGTTTATAGCCTGGATCATTTTCGCACCCTGCGCCAGGAAGACATTGTTGGCATCGCGGTGCGAAACAGCCTCGTGTACAGTTTGTGGAGCACGTTTCTGGACCTATTGGTTGGTTTCAGTATTGCCTGGCTGGTACTAAGGCGACCAACCCGGCTTAGTTCCCTGCTGGACCACTTAGCGATGTTGCCCTTAGCCCTGCCTGGACTGGTACTGGCATTCGGTTATCTAACCGCCTACCGACGCTTGCCTCTGGGGCCATTAGGCAGCTGGTTCGATCCAGGAGCGAATCCAACGCTTCTACTGATTCTAGCCTATACGGTACGCCGCTTACCCTACGTACTACGCTCCGCTCTGGCAGGTCTCCAGCAGGTACCACCCTTGCTCGAGGAAGCAGCGGCGAGTCTGGGAGCTAGTCGCTGGCGCG
>VAPR01000066.1_pt1 | contig 68572 bp, 61 predicted proteins | sample 3380701 | NCBI WGS metagenome assembly VAPR01 (sample SAMN11536904, study PRJNA540576) | hot springs metagenome | isolation source: hot spring wet sediment | place: Spain: Lobios | collected 2014-01
CCAATTGACCGAACCATCATTCAGTGACGATTCCGGTGCAAGCGCCGTGCCCGTCGACTCGTCTCCCGCGCTGGAGGAGGCGCCGAGCGACGTGGAAGCGGCCCTCAAGTACGGGCGGGTGGTCCTCAAATTGTCCGGGGAAGCTTTTTCCGAGCCTGGATCTCGGATGACCATCGACCCGGTGAGGGTGAAAACCATCGCCGAGGAAGTAGCGGAGGTTAGAAGACTCGGCGTCGAACTGGCGATAGTAGTCGGCGGTGGAAATATCTTCAGGGGAGGAGCCGGACACCAGCACGGCATCGATCGAACCGTCGGTGACTACATGGGAATGCTGGCAACCGTTATCAATGCCCTGGCGCTGCAAGACGGCCTGGAAAGAATCGGAGTGTCCACCCGGTTGCAGACCGCGATCACCATGCAGCAAATCGCCGAACCCTACATCTGGAGGCGGGCGCTCCGTCATCTCGAGCGAGGGAGGGTGGTGATCTTTGCCGCCGGAACGGGCGATCCCTACTTCACTACGGATACTACGGCCGCGCTGCGCGCCGCCGAAATCGGCGCCGAAGTCCTTCTCAAGGCGACCTCTGTCGATGGGGTATATACGGCCGACCCGAGGACAGATCCTTCGGCAACAAAAATCGATTCATTGTCGTACATCGACGTCCTCAACAAGGGCCTGAAGGTGATGGACTCCACGGCGATATCTCTCTGCATGGATAACGGGCTGCCCATTGTCGTCTTCGATCTGTGGACCCGTGGAAACATCAAGCGGGTGGTTTTGGGCGAGCCGATCGGGACACTCGTTTCCTGAACGAGGTGGTGCTGTTGGTGGTCGACGAAGAACTCAAGGCTGCCGAAGAGAAGATGAAAAAGGCCGTGCAGGCGACTCAAGAGGAGTTCGCCGGAGTGCGCTCGGGACGGGCGAATCCTGCTCTTTTAGAGAAGGTCAAGGTCGAGTACTACGGAACCGAGATGACATTGGTTCAGCTCGCTCAGATATCGGCGCCCGAAGCCCGCCTGTTGGTGGTAACGCCATTCGACAAAGGATCGATCGCGGCTATCGAAAAGGCGATCGTTACCTCCGGTTTGGGGCTTACCCCTTCCAACGACGGCGCCGTCGTGCGCGTGCCGATACCTCCTCTGACCGAGGAGCGACGGAAGGAACTGGTAAAGCTTGTGCACGCTCGAGCAGAAGACGGCCGCGTCGCGATCAGAAACATACGTCGTCACGCAAGGGAGTCGCTCGAAAAAGCTAAAAAGGCCGGAGAACTTCCCGAAGACGAATTCAAGCGAGCGGAACGCCGACTCCAGGCTCTCACCGACGGATTCATCAAGGAAATCGACGATATGCTCGCACGAAAAGAAGCCGAGCTTCTCGAGGTGTGAATGGCCAAGAAGAAATCCTTCTGGAGGCGCAGAAGGGCCGACTCGAAAGCCGAAGGCCATGGCGATTCCGCAATAGAGATATCGCCTTCTGAAGCCGGCTCTTCTCCCTCACCTTCGACGGCGGCTGCGGATCTGCCCGATGTTCCGGCATTCGCTGCTCTTCGGGGCGAGGTAACCGAACAAGTCGAGGCGGAGGCTGCTACGGTTACATCCACTCAATCGGCCGGCGGGGAAGGGTCTCTAATCGAGATGCAGCGACCCTCCACTCAATTCGAAGTACCTGAACGCGTAGAGGACGAAGAGGATGAAAAGGACGAAGCTCCGGTTCTCTTCGGATCGTTGCCCGTGCAAATCGCCGAGGAAGGCCCTCTGCCGGCGGTTCACGACGCCGTCGGCGAGACCGAACGATTGGGGCAAGCCGGTGATCAACTTCTCGGTCGAGACTCGGAGCTGATTCCGACTCCGAGTTCGGAGGTATCGGAGTACATACAGGAGTCTCTCGGAAGTCTCGAGGTCGACGAGATAGAAAAAGAAGCGGAGGGGCAGTCCGCAACTCCTGGCGTCGGGTGGCGCGACGAGCCCGAACAGTGGGACTCGGAAGAAGAAGCGTGGAAAGAAATCACCGCCGAATGGGCGCGGGAAGACTCGATGGACGAGCGGGCCGAGGCGCCGGCTTCAAGTGCTCTTTCCGGCGATGAGGCGACTGCGGAAGAAGCCACTGTGGCATATTCGCCAGATCGGGATGCAGAGGAAGCGGCTGAGGTGGCGCCTCTAGGCGAGGTGAAATCGGAAGCCCAGGCACAACCTGAGACCGAACAGGAGGGGGCGGTCGAGGCAGACGCCGGCGAAGGCGTACAGATAGTGGAAGTCGAACCCCAGCCTGCTTTCGAAGGAGGAAACGGAGCTCAGGATCGCGCTATAGAGGCGTCGGACGCTGCCGAATCTCCTCTCTCCGAAGAGGTTTCCTCCGTCGCAGAGTCGCCTGTCGCCACAGAGTCCGACCTTCAGCCCTCGGGCGGATCACTCTCCGCTCCCGAGGAATCACCGGACGCCGGCGAAGAAGCGCCGGCTGCTATCGAGGAATCACCGGACGCCGGCGGGGAAGAACCATCCGCTCTGGAGGCGCCGGCAGGTCCTAGCGGAGAAGCGCCGGCTGCTATAGAGGAATCGCCGGATCTCCCCCGGGTTGCACCCGAAGAGGAGCATGTACCAGTAGAAGAAGAGGCCGGAGAAAAAAGGAGAAGTCTTCCGGTAGCCGTACTGACGGGGTTGATCTTCGGGGCGGTTGCTCTGGCGCTTCTTTTGGCCGGCCCTGTTTACTTCGCCATCTTGGCATTCGTATTGATAGTGGTAGCCGAGATCGAATTCGTCAACGCAGTTCGAAAATCCGGATTTCAGCCTGCGGCAATTCTCATTTTGTTGGGGACGGTTCTCGCATTTGTTTCGACGGGCAAACAGGGCGCCGTGGGGTTGGGCTTCAGCGTGGTTGCCGTCTTGGCGGCAGCATCGCTTTGGTATGCCTTGGGCATTATCAAGACTGCGCCGATAGCGAACCTTGCTTCGACTGTATTCGGATTCTGCTACTTAGGCGTCGCCGGAGCACTGGCCTTGACGCTTATGGGGTTCCCGAATCCCTCCGGGCACTGGCGAGCGGTCGTTACATTTCCTGTGGCGGTGGCGATTGCCTCAGATGTCGGCGGATATCTCGGGGGAAGCCGGTTCGGCCGGCACTTCATAGTTCGATCAATCAGTCCAAGAAAATCGATAGAGGGATACATCAGCGGACTGATCCTGGCGCTCGTAGTCGCGTTCGGCTTCTTCCTGGCCGGACGCATATTCGAGGGATCCTTCTCTTACTGGACCCTCCCGAGGTCGTTTATCGGCGCAGCTGTGGTTTTCGTTTCTGCGAGCCTGGGAGATCTGGCGGAGTCTCTACTCAAGCGCAGTTTGGACATAAAAGATATGTCGTCGATTCTTCCGGGACACGGCGGGATGCTCGATCGAATCGACTCTTTGCTGGCCGTCGTACCGGCATTCACCTTGTTTCTTTACTTCTCAGGAACGTGATGTCTTGAACGACCGGGGTCGATGGTGGAGCAAACCTCCGGGCGATCCATAGAGGCGCCTCTGGTCGACCTGTCTTGCAGTGCCGGGCCTGCCGCATCCGGAAATCCCGCGGGTGTGGCGATTCTGGGGGCTACGGGGTCTATCGGGCGTCAAGCCGCCAGGGTCATATCTCGTCATCGAGACCTTTTCCGCCCCGTGCTGATCGCTGCGCGATCGAACGTTTCCGGACTGGCCGAGGTTGCCGCTCAACTTCAGCCCCAAATAGCTCATCTGGCAAACGACCGGCTCTCCGAGAAGGAAATACGAGAGGCGGAATCATTGCTGCGAAAGGCGGGGTTCGAGGGAAAGTTCACAACCGGAGAAGATGCGCTGTTGGCCGAATTGGGCTCGGCCGACATCGACGTGGTCTTGAACGCGATCGTGGGGTTCTCGGGTATCCGTGCGACGATCGCGACTCTTGAAGCGGGAAAGCGACTGGCCCTTGCCAACAAGGAAAGTCTGGTGGCCGGAGGGAGCTTGGTCGCGAAAGCTCTCCGCCAAGGAGGCGGAGAGATAGTTCCCGTCGACTCCGAGCATGCCGCACTCCTTCAGTGCCTGAGAGGTTGGGGAATACCGCAGGTGGATACGGTGTATCTCACCTGCTCGGGAGGACCCTTCAGAGGGATGACGGCAACGGACCTCGAGTCGGTCGGCGCCGAAGACGCTCTGGCGCACCCCACCTGGAGAATGGGTCCGAAGATCACAGTCGATTCGGCGACATTGATGAACAAGGGATTGGAAGTAATCGAAGCGCACTGGCTGTTCGGTTTGGATTATTCATCCATTCAGGTCGTCGTACATCCGCAAAGCGTCGTGCATGCAATCGTCGCTTTCCGGGACGGATCGAGCATCGCCCACCTGGCCGAACCCGACATGGAGAATCCGATACTCTTTGCGCTTTCCTACCCTGAACGCCTGACGGATAACTCAGGCGCGATTCGGTGGGGATCATCGATCGACCTGCACTTCGAAGCTCCCGATACGAAGACTTTTCGCTGCCTGGAGCTGGCATATACGGCAGGCCGGATCGGCGGTGGGGCGCCATGTGTTCTCAATGCCGCCAACGAGGTCGCGGTAGCGGCATTTCTGGAAGGAAAGCTGAACTTCGTCGAAATTCCGAACGTAGTCGAATCGGTGCTCGAAGAATTGGCCGGTGAAATTCCGACCGACCTGGAAGCTCTCATAGCTCTCGACAATAGAGCCAGGCAGGAGGCTATGGCCGCCATCTCCGGAGGCCGAATCCACAAGAACGCAAAGGCGCTCCCATAATGAACCTAGCCGGCGCTCGGATTCTGGCGTTGCTGGCCGTCGAACGTAGCGGACTCATCGGCGTCGCCACGTTCGTCGTCGCGCTCTTTGCGGCAGTGATGTTTCATGAATTCGGACACTACCTGATGGCTAAGCGATCGGGAATGAAGGTCACCGAATTTTTCTTCGGGTTCGGACCCCGCATCTGGTCGACCAATCGACGATCGAAAGTCAAAAACCCCTCGACCGGCGAAGAGCGCGAGGTCGAAACGGAGTTCGGCATAAAGGCGCTGCCGTTCGGGGGGTACGTAAAGATAACCGGCATGTCCGCCCTCGAGGAGATCGACGAGTCCGACCGGCCGTTCACCTATGCCGGCAGACCCTTTATGCAGCGGGCGAAAGTTGTGGTCGCAGGACCGATTGCCAATGCCCTCCTGGCTTTTTCGATGTTCGTCGTCCTCGCCATGGCGGGAGCGCTTCCCGATCAGGAGCGAGCGATTCCTAAGATCGCCGACCTCGCTCCTTTCCCGGGCTGTCCGTCGGATGGACAACCTGTCGGGCAAGGAGGCGAAACGATAGAACCGACGGGAGATTGCTCGAAGCCTACACCTGCTCAAAGAGCCGGTCTTCGAGCCGACGACGAATTCGTTGCAGCCGACGGCCTGGCCGTGGCTACATGGGAGGACGTTCGCCGGGTCTTGGAGGACAACGTTGGCAGAACGGTCGTATTTACCGTGCGTAGAGAGGGGTCGCTTGTCGATGTTCCGGTCGAGGTCGGTGAGAGAAAGCCTCTCGAAGGAGAGGACGGCCCCCGTCCTTTCATCGGAGTGATCGTCCAAACAAAAAGAGTTCGAGACAATCCGGGCGCGGCGACCCTGAGGGCGGGGAAGTACATGGGATGGATGACGATGGGCGCCCTTCAGGCGATAAAGAACTTCTTCACCCCTTCGTACCTAGAGCGCTATCTGGGATTGCTGGCGGGCCGACAGGACGAGGAAGCCAACAACAACCGTTTTGTGTCGGTAGTCGGTCTGGGGCAAATCAGCGCGCAAGCCGCAGAAGCAGGCTGGGAGCACCTCTTGTTCGTGATAGCGATCTTCAATGTGTTTTTGGGGTTGTTCAACCTTCTGCCCCTCTATCCGCTGGATGGTGGTCACTTTGCCGTTGCTCTGTACGAAAAGATTGTCGGCCTGATCAAGGGCAAGGAAGTACGCGTCGACATTCGGAAGCTGGTTCCGGTGGCCGTAGTAGTGGTAGGCGTGTTCATCTTCCTGGCTGTGACGTCAATTTACCTGGATATTACGAATCCGATATCCAATCCGTTCCGCTAAGACTAAAAGCGGGAGTCCACGGAAGGAAGGATGACGGATACACCGATTCGGCCGAATTCTAAAGATCCGGCCGCCGAGGGCGGCAGGGTCTTCGTGCCGTACGGCAGACCAAGACGACGAAGCCGCAAGATCTGGGTAGGCGGCGTTGCGGTGGGCGGCGACGCGCCGGTCAGTGTACAGTCGATGACGACCACCAAGACGGCCGACGTCGAAAAGACCCTGCAACAGATCTATGTTCTGGCTGCTTCGGGTGCCGACATCGTAAGGGTGACATGCAACGAGCCGGAGGCGGCCGAAGCTCTGGCCGAGATAGTACCCCGATCGCCGGTCCCGATCGTAGCCGACATCCACTTTCAGTATCGTCTCGCTCTTGCGGCCATCGAAGCCGGTGCTCACGCGATAAGAGTGAATCCGGGCAACATTCGCAATCCCGAGCACATAAGAGCGGTAGCCAAGGCTGCAAAGAGGGCCGGAATACCGATCCGCGTCGGCGTCAATGCCGGCTCGCTGGACAAAGATTTGCATGCCCGCTACGGAGGCGTCACACCCGAGGCGCTGGTAGAGTCGGCTCTTTCCGAAGTCGCTTTGCTCGAAGAAGAAGGATTCTCCGACATCAAGATTTCGGTAAAGGCTTCCTCGGTTCCGTTGATGATTGCGTCTTACAGATTGCTGGCGGAACGCTGCGACTACCCGCTCCACCTGGGAGTGACCGAAGCAGGACCGCCTCCTGAAGGGATCATCAAATCGGTGGCGGGCATCGGATCTTTGCTCGTAGACGGTATCGGAGACACGATCCGGTTCTCTCTGACCGCGGATCCGGTCGAAGAAGCAAGAGCCGCTCGATCTCTGCTCGAGTCTTTGGGGCTCAGGGAGCGATCTGCGGTCGATCTGGTCGCCTGTCCCAGTTGCGGGCGAGCTGAAATCGATGTCATCAAGCTGGCCACCCTGGCCAGAGACGAACTAAAAGAACGCGGTTTGCCTTTGCAGGTAGCTGTTATGGGATGCGTGGTCAACGGGCCTGGAGAGGCCCGGGAGGCCGACCTCGGTCTGGCTGCCGGACGTTCCGGGGCCCACCTCTTTATAAAGGGGCAGGTGGTGCGGGTGCTCAAGCTGGACAAGAATTTGGAAGATCCCTACGAGGCGATGGTTCGGGAATTGGTCTCCGAGGCGGAACGTCTTGTAAAGGAAGGCGTAGAAGCTCGCCTCGAAGCAGCAGACCTCCGCGCTGCAGAGGCTGCAAGGCAGGAAGCGGAAACGTTGAGATCGGAAGATCTCGATCCGAACAGAGTGGCAGATCGAGCATTGCGGATCAGAGCTATCACGCGAGATTCCTAGCTTCTTCGCATCGAGCAGGCCGGCGTCAAAGACAAAAGCGACGAACAAGCAGTCGGCGTCGGCGCAACAGGGGCCGGCGAAGTTATGTAACCAATCGCAGCGACGGCCGGTGCTATAATTCCGCCTAAAGGGCCTGATTGAATATCTAGTGGGCGTTTGCCCACTATTTTTTTGGCCTGAGTGGCGGTTTTCGGGCGTCTTGTTGCCCCAAGCTGGTGGCATGCCCGAAGCCGATGGCTTATGACCGAAGGTGACGTAACGAGCGGATCCATGGCGCAGCTTGCCGGGGAAGTCGTCGAGAGAATCGAAGGCATCCTCTCTGCCATGGGGGTAGAGCTTGTCAGCGCGGAGTTGACGGGTCCCAGGAGGCGGAGGTTGTTGAGACTGACCATATACAGGCCGGCCGGCGTGAGCCTCGACCTTTGCGAGGAAGTTTCCGAAGTCGTCGGATCTCTCCTGGACGAACTCGATCCGATCGAAGGCAGCTACGTGCTGGAAGTCTCCTCTCCCGGGCTGGAGCGCGATCTGGTATCGAGGCGAGATTTCGAACGGGCAGCCGGCGAAACCGTACGTGTGCTCCTGCGTGACGGAACCGACGTCGAAGGCGTACTGGAAGGAGCGAGTGAAGAGTCGGTTGTTATACGGAGCGATGAGGGATTGAGAGAAGTTTCATACGACGACATCAAGTCGGCGAGGACGGTATTCGAGTGGTGAGGGGGGAAGGGGCGACTAATGCATCGGAGGAGCGATGAAGCGGCAAGAACAGCTTGAGATTCTCGAAGCGCTCCGGACCATCGCGCGACAAAAAGACATTCCGTTCGAGTTGATCCTCGATGCCTTGGCCAACGCTTTGGTGATCGCCTACAAGCGAATGCCCGGCGCAGCCCAGGATGCAAGAGTGACGATCGATCCCGACACCGGTGACATTCACGTCTATGCTCAGGAATACGACGAAGAGGGAAATCTGATCAGGGAGTGGGAGGACACGCCTGAGAACTTTGGGCGCATTGCGGCGCAAACGGCCAAACATCAGATGGCACAGCGAATACGGGACTTGGTCCGCGAGCAGAAATTTCAGGAATTCGCCGGACGGGAGGGCGAACTGGTGACCGGGATAGTTCGTCAGACCGACCCTCGGTTTTTATTGCTGGATCTCGGTCAGATCGAAGCTTTGCTGCCACAGTCCGAGCAGGCCCAGGGCGAGCGGTACGAACCGGGAAGCAGGGTCCGCGCATACATCACCGAAGTTCGGAGGGCCTCCAAGGGTCCCCAGATAAAGGTGTCGCGAACTCACCCCGATCTGGTTCGACGCCTTTTCGAACTGGAGGTTCCTGAGATCCTCGACGGAACCATTGAAATAAAAGCGATAGCCCGGGAACCGGGACAGCGAACCAAGATCGCGGTCAAATCCAACGTTCCAGAAAAAGATCCCATAGGTGCTTGCGTGGGACCCAGGGGATCTAGGGTCAGAGCGGTGGTCAACGAGCTGCGAGGCGAAAAGGTCGAGATCGTCGAGTGGAGCGACGATCCCAAGCAGCTTGTATCGAACGCGCTGCAACCTGCGACCGTAAAAAGCGTCGAGATAGACGAAGAGACCCAAACCGCCCATGTGGTCGTACCCGACAATCAACTGTCGCTCGCCATCGGAAGGGAGGGGCAGAATGCGCGTCTTGTCGCCAAGCTCACAGGACTGCGTATCGACATAAAGAGCGAATCTCAAGTAGCTCAGGCAGCCGGGTCGGAGAAATCCGAATCGGTGAATGATAGCGAGGTCTCAGGTGTTGATGTTGGGGCGGAGGCGCCCGAGGGCGAGACGTCGTCATCGAGCGAAACGTCCGTCGATGAGCAGGCGTCGGTGAAAGTCGAAGAGGGCGCCGAGGAAGACAGCGAAGCTTTGGCGCAAGCTTCGGAGGGCTGACGGCTGATTGTCATCAAACCGGGGTGCTTGTGATGTGGTCGAGTCAAAACACATACCGGAGAGGACTTGTGTGGGTTGCCGTCGCAAGGCCCCCAAGAGCGAGCTGCTGCGCATTGCGGCAGATAAGAACGGATGGGTCCGAGCGGATCCCGGAGGCAAACTCGGCGGTCGAGGAGCGTACGTGTGCCGGAGGATCGAATGCCTGAAATCGGCGAGAAAAAGGCTGCCGAGGGCGCTTCGCTGTGACGCTGAGTCGGTTGCAGCGGCGTGGAGCGCTATTGAAGCCGAGGTCACATCGGGGTGAAGGCAGGAAGTAGAAGTTGAGTAAACAAGCGGGTGAAGTAGCGAAAGATCTCGGGATCTCTTTCGACGAGCTTTCGCAAGTTCTCGGCAAGCTAGGCATTGAAAAGAACAGCGAAACCGACATCCTCGAAGATGTAGAAATCGACCGCGTTCGAATACAGCTCGCCGGTCGGGGCACCTCTAAACGAGCGGCCGCGCGTCGCCAGGTGAGACGACTTAAACCTGTTGCAAAGCCCGCGCCGGCGCCTGCGGAGCCTCAAGAGCCGGCCCAAAAGCCTCCTGCGCCGAGCAAAAAACGACGCCCGAGCACCAAGAAGCTCTTGGAGTCGGCGGCAAAAGGACTCGAAAGCGGCGAAGCGCCGGTGACTCGTCGACTCGGACGCGCCGTTCGAGTGAAAAAGGGAGAAGATACGGCGGCTGCCGAACCGGCAGCAAAAGCTGAGCCGGCGGCAAAAGCTACAAAGGCGCCCAAGTCGGAACGAGCGGCGAGTGCGAAAGCGACTGCCAAAGAGTCTAAAGCGCCCGAAAAACCTGCGGTGGCCGAGGGACATCGCAAACCGGAGGTTATCGAGGCTACCTCCCGAGCGAAAACGGCCGTGGCGACTCCGGAGCGAGTCGAGAGCGAAGCCGCCGTCAAGGAGGAATCGTCCGCTCTTACTGAAGAACTCCGGCAATCGGTGGAGACGGAGGAGATCGCCGTCGCATCCGCCCCTTCGGAGAGCCTTCCTCAAATAGTTCTTCCGACGCCTCCACCTCCGCCCGGGCGCCGCAAGAAATCCAAAAAGCGTGGCGAAGAAGAGGAAGAGGTCCGCCAGGTAAGAAGGCGTACCGAGCCCTCGGTGCCCGTTGTTACATCGGTCCAAGCAAGGCGCGGCATCACGGTAGCGGAGTTTGCCACCCTGATCGGAGTGTCGCCCTCCGAGGTAGTGAAAAAGCTCGTCGAGTTAGGAGAGATGAAGTCGGTGACAATGAGTCTCACCGACGAAGAGCTCGAACTCTTGGGAGATGCTCTCGGTGTGCAGGTGTCCATCGCGAGCCCCGATGTTCTGCGCGCCCAGGAAGAGGCGCAAAGGGCGGCCCGGGAATCCGATGAAGATCAGGGCAAGTTGAGGCCTCGTCCGCCGGTGGTGACCGTCATGGGCCACGTAGATCACGGAAAAACCCTTCTTCTGGACCGGATTCGTCAAGCCAACGTGGTCGACACCGAAGCCGGCGGCATCACCCAGCACATCGGCGCCTACAAGGCTGTTCATAACGGGCGCTCGGTGACCTTTATCGACACCCCCGGACACGAGGCTTTTACCGCTATGCGGGCTCGGGGCGCCTCGGTGACGGACATCGCGGTATTGGTGGTAGCAGCCGACGACGGCGTCATGCCACAGACGATCGAAGCGATATCGCATATAAAGGCGGCCGGCGTCCCCATGGTGGTGGCGATCAACAAGATCGACAAGCCCGAGGCCGACCCCTTGCGCGTCAAGACACAACTTACCGAGCACGGCGTCGTGGTCGAGGACCTCGGAGGTTCCGTACCGTGCGTCGAGGTATCGGCTATGACGGGGCAGGGACTGGACGACCTCTTAGAAGTCATCCTCTTGGTGGCGGAACTCGAAGAATTGAAAGCAAACCCGGATGCGCCGGGATCGGGGGTTTGTATCGAAGCTCACGTTGACCAGGGACGGGGTCCGGTTGCGACGGTTCTGGTAAAGCGTGGAACGATACGAAGAGGAGACGCCTTCGTCGCCGGCCTGACTTTCGGCAAAGTGCGCGCGATGCTCGATGAAAACGGGAAGTCCGTGGACGAGGCGCCTCCGTCTACGCCGGTGCAAATTACGGGGTTCGAGCAGGTTCCTGAAGCCGGGGACGACTTCAGGGTGGTGGCTGACGAAAAAGAAGCGCGGCGCATCGCAGAAGAGCGCGTGCTCGCCAAGCGCCAGGCGGAATCCGTCGCACCCAGAGTCGTTCGTCTCGAAGATATCCACGAGCAGATGGCCGCTCAAGAGCGCGCCCGTCTGGGATTGGTGCTCAAGACCGACACCCAGGGCTCTCTAGAGGCTCTAGCCGACGCGTTGAGGAAGCTGCAACGTCCTGACGTCGAACTGGACATCGTACACGGTGGGGTTGGGGGGATTACCGAGAACGACGTAAGGCTCGCTCAGGCCAGCGGATCGTTGATCATAGGCTTCAACGTCAGACCCGACGTCAACGCTCGGCGCGAAGCGGCTATATCCGGGGTCGAGATCAGGACCTATGACATCATCTACAAGGCCATAGAAGATATCGAGAACGCTCTAGCCGGTCTTTTGCAGCCCGAGACCGAAGAGGTCGTCACCGGATCCGCTGAGGTCCGCGCGACATTCAAAGTGCCCAAGGTGGGAGTGGTCGCGGGGTGCTATGTCCAGGACGGAGTCATCACCCGAGGGTCGGACGTGCGCCTGATTCGGGATGGGGTCGTGATCTACACGGGCCGGATTTCAAGCCTCAAGCGTTTCAAGGACGACGTACGAGAGGTGCAGTCCGGGTTCGAATGCGGAATCGGCCTGGAGGGATTCCAGGACATAAAAGAAGGGGATGTTCTCGAGACCTTCGAGATCCGAGAGGTACCTAGGAGCCGTTAGAGGCGGGTGCACGCGGCGGCCGTGCGCTTCGATCTGAGAATCGAGGGCGCAAGATCGCTAAAGGAAAAGCGCAGCGTTGTGAAGCCGCTTCTCGAAGCCCTGAGAAGACGCTTCAACGTATCTGCCACCGAAGTGGATTTTCACGACATGGCCGGACGAGCAGCTATCGGAATCGCTATTGTCTCATCAGAGTCGTTTCCGATTTCAAAGACCGCGCGCCAGGTTGAGCGCTTTATCATGTCCTATCCCGAAGTCGAGATCATCGCCAGCGAGATGTCCTACATGGACAGACTGTAAGGCCGGTTGGGATGTACGATTCAGGGGCAGGTGGCGCCCGTAGAGCCCGCCGCCTGGCAGCGGTTCTGAGGCAAGCGATCGCAGACGAAGTCGCCAGGCTGTCGGATCCCTCGCTCCAGGACGTAGCTATTACGGGAGTCGATGTCGGAGCGGACCTCGATCTTGCCACCGTCTATTTCTTCGCCCGCGGCGGCGCGGCGGAGCGCTCGGCTGCGCAAGAGGCCCTCGAGCGATGCTCGGGGCGCTTGAGGAAATCACTTTCCAGGCGACTCGATACAAGGCGGGTTCCGAACCTCCGGTTTCGCATCGACGAAGGAATTGTCAGGGGCATGGCGGTCGACGATCGTCTAGCGGAAATCGCCCGGGAGCGATCCAAAACCGTAGATGCGACAGAATCGGCGAGCGACTCGGAGAAAAATGCCTGAGCGGCAGACGAGGTAAGGCGGTGCAGTCGGAGAAGGTGAAAAGGATTGCAGGAGGCCCCTATGTCGGAGATGCATTCGACCTAGCCTCCAAAGCACTGGACGAGGCAGAGAGCATATTGCTTTTGTGCCACGTGGCGCCGGACGGAGACGCTCTCGGTTCTATGCTGGCGCTCGAACACTATCTCTTAGCATGCTCTCGGACCGTAGCAGCCTCCTTTCCTCATCCATTCGTGGTGCCTTCTTCTTATCGCGGCCTTCCCGGTATCGACACATTGCTCGCGCCCGAAGAAGTCGAACCTATCGAGGCCGACGTGGTTGTCACCTTCGATTGCGCGAGCAGGGACCGGACTGCGGAGTTCACACCCAAGCTCGATTCGGCAGAGCAAGTAATCGTCATCGATCACCATGCCTCCAATCCCGGGTACGGCACCGTAAATCTCGTCTTTCCCGAAGCGAGCTCGTCATCCGAGATCGTCTACGACTTTCTTGCTCACGAAGGCGCCGAACTGACCCGCGAGATTGCGACTTGTCTGTACGTGGGTATTTCTACGGACACCGGGAGATTTCAATATCAGAACACCTCGGCGAGGGTATTCGCAATGTGTGCCGCCCTCGCCGAGACCGGAATTGACATCGCTGAGATCTCCAGGACGGTATTCGAGGAGACGCGCCTCTCCGTCCTCAAGCTGTTAGGGGTGATCCTGGATCGTGCCCGTCTTGACGAACAGACTCACTCGGTCTATTCGTGGGTCGGCTATCGAGATCTCGAAGTATACGGGGTGCATGCCTCAGAGACCGAGAACTACATCGATGTTCTCAGGCAGACCCAGGAAGCAGACGTGGCGTTCTTGGTAAAAGAACTCCACGCTGGCCAGGTAAAAGCTTCTCTCCGGTCCCTCGGCCGGGTGGATGTGTCCCAAATCGCTTCTTCTTTCGGCGGAGGCGGACACAAGATGGCGGCGGGCTTCACCAGCGACAGAGACATCGAAGGTACTATCGAGGCGATATTGAAAGAGCTGCGGCGGTGGGCGCCGTCGGGATAGTTGCGATCAACAAGCCGAAGGGAATAACGAGTCACGACGTAGTCGACAGGATCCGCAGACTATACAGCGAACGGCGCGTAGGCCACGCAGGCACTCTGGATCCCTCCGCCTCGGGCGTTCTGATCGTGGGCGTAGGAAAGGCTACGAGGGTACTCCGCTATTTTCAGCTCCTTCACAAAGAGTACGACGCGCTGATCGGCTTCGGGGTCGGAACATCGACTCTGGATGCTGAGGGGGAAGTCGTCGAGACTGCCGCGGTGTCGTTTCGGAAGGAAGACCTAGAGCGCGCGCTTTCGAACTTCGTCGGTGAGATCTTCCAGACACCGCCGATGTTCTCCGCTATAAAGGTCGGCGGCGAGCCGCTTTACAAAAAAGCTCGCCGGGGCGAGTCGCAGACCCTTCGACCTCGCAGGCAGTTCGTCTATGACATCGTGATGACATCTGATCCGACGCCGGGCCCCGACGGGTTGGTAAAGGCAGGCATTAGATTGAGTTGCGATTCGGGAACCTATGTCAGAAGTCTCGCTGCAGATCTTGCCAAAGCCTTAGGAACCGTAGGGCATCTGGTGAGCCTGGAGAGGATTGCCATAGGACCTTTCCGGATAGAGCAATCTTTGAGTTTGGAAGAAATCGAAGCAATGTCGGTGGATCGGCGCCGCGCCGCACTTGTATGGGGTAGACGGGCGGTCCCGCATCTTCCCTGTGCGACCTTGCAACCAGCGGAGGCTTTCGGGGTCCGCAGCGGAAAGCCGCTCCCGCTCGATGAGGCTAAGCGGAAAGAAATACAAAAGAGCTTGAAGAGGGCATGCGAGGAAATTCCTTACCTGGAACAATCTTTTAGCCGCGCTGGTCTGTTATCGCGTCCTTCAGCAAGGGCGGCTAACGACCCATCGGACGGTCGAGGCGCAGGATCGGAGGCGCCAAGAAGCGCAGTGCCTGACGGTTGTATTTATACGGGTCCTGTGGCATTGAGCACCGACGACGGCGCCCTTATTGCAATTGCGAGACCTGCAGGCGATATCCTCAAGTTCGATTGCGTTCTGGCCTGAGCCGGATTTTGGTGAAGCCTTGCTCTTGACAGGGTGATGATGCCTTGGAACTGATAAGCGAAGAATCGGAGTTTCCACATCCCCGGAACGGGACGGCCCTTACGATAGGGAACTTCGACGGGGTGCATAGAGGTCACCGGGCTGTGATCGACAGGGTGATTTCCGATGCCAAGCGCGCCGGGTTGGCATCGGCCGTTATTACCTTCGACCGGCATCCCGCCGAACTCCTGAGGCCCTCGAAGGCGCCGTGCCGGCTTTGCGAGCCCCAGAAAAAGATCGAACTTCTCGAAAAGACCGGCGTCGATTACCTCTGTGTACTCAAATTCGACCAGCGGCTGGCCGACAAGCGGCCCGAAGAATTCGTAAAAGAGATTCTCGTCGATGGATTCAACGCTCGGATCGTCGTCGTCGGGCGGAATTTTCGCTTTGGAAGGAACCGTCGCGGAAGTCTCGCTCTGCTAAAAGAGCTGGGCGGTGAATTCGGATTCGACTCCGACGAAATGGCCTTGGTGACGGTTCAGGGATTCGATATTTCCTCTACCCGCATACGCTCGGCTATTCAGCACGGCGACGTCGAATGGGCCGGTCAGGCGCTCGGCAGGGATTACAGCATAAGGGGGGAGGTCGCCGAGGGCGACAAAAGAGGAGCGAGTCTGGGTTTTCCGACAATGAATGTGTATCCCCCCGATCGAATTTGTTTGCCCGCCGACGGCGTATACGCAGGATGGACTCTGCTCGACGGCGCCGTCTACAAAGCAGCGATCAACGTGGGCAGACGCCCTACATTCGCCGACGGAGACAAAGTATTGATCGAGTCGCATCTGCTCGATTACAACGGGGATGAAACCTACGGAAAAACCATAGAAGTAGGTTTCCAGAGGTGGCTCAGGGGCGAATACAGATTCGCAGACGCCGACGAGCTGGTCGAGCAAATCGCACGAGACGTAGACGAGGTGCGTAGGTCTGCATCGGATGCCCGATTCTGAAGGGATGGGCCCCTGGTCGCTGGCGATACCGCTGGCAGGGCTCGTAGTGCTGGGATTATTCGTTGCAGCAATCGCCGCCGCTTTTGGCGCATTACCGACGAATACGACTCCGTCCGCAAAAATTGCCGGTAAGGAGCGTCATGTTCGGGTGTCGAACGGTTGCTCTTCGGCGGTCCAGGTGGGGTGGATAGCCCTCGATCCGCTCGTCCCCTTGGACTCTGCGTTTGCGCAGAGGTTCTTCGAAGACGCCACCTACGTTTCGGGATCGGAATGGCCCCAAGTAGAAGAATTCTCGACCTATCCGAACCAAACCCCGGTAATTCCTCCCGATGATTTCGCAGTCTTGTCGATGGATTCGAGCGAGTCCGAACGCCATCGAATTTTGATAATCAGAACTTTTCTCCCTAGAAAAGACCGACCGGCAGGCGAGATAGCCGAGGGTAGCCTTTCAGCTTTCGATCTCGGTTCCGGTATGCCAGATGAGCTTCGCTTGGAAGACACAGAAGGATCCTGTGGTCTTCAACCACCCTTTGACAGGCGCTATCGAATCTGATAGCGTCTTAGCACTCGCACCGGCCTCTTCGCCGGCCAGCCCCCCGGCTTTGGCGAAGAGGCGGTGTTTTTTCGTTTCGCTCTTGCAGGCCGCGCCCGTGGTAATATCATCGCCGTCTTTATGGCGACTTCGTCACCACGCACCACACGGAATGCCGATGGCCTCAGTAGGCTAGGGGGCGAGCTTCATTCGAAGGGCTGAGGAAGGAAACTCGGAGAGATTATTGCCCGTTGACAAACAAAAGGTCGTAAAAGAGTACGCGACCAGCGACAAAGACACAGGATCAGCCGAGGTTCAGATAGCTCTTTTGACTGCTCGCATCGAGCATTTGACCAAGCATCTGAGCGAGCATCGTAAGGACTACCACTCGCGGCGCGGGCTGCTGATGATGGTAGGAAAGCGCCGGAGGCTCCTCGATTACCTCCGACGGAAAGACATAGAAAGATACAGGGAGCTGATAGCGAGACTCGGCTTGAGACGTTAGCCCCGGGCAGCGATGAACACCGGGTTTCATCGCGTGGTGGAGCATGCGAGTTCGGGGGGCCGAGCGCGCGAAGACTTCGTCAGGATCGGCTATTCAGTTGAGGTGCAGCACTCACCGGTACCGAGCCGCCGTCGCTCATCCTGTTCGATTGTGATAGGAGGACATCTATGAGCCGGACAACATCGGTCACCTACCGGCAAGGCGATGTGGAACATCGAATCGAAACCGGTCGCTACGCTCTCCAGGCCGACGGGGCGGTGACGGTGACCGTCGGCGAGACCCAGGTACTGGTTACGGCTGTGGCTGCTTCCTCGCCCCGCCCCGACATCGACTTTTTTCCGCTGCTGGTAGACGTCGAGGAGCGCATGTATGCAGTCGGACGGATCCCGGGGTCGTTTTTCCGCAGAGAAGGGCGCCCTACAGAAGGAGCGATTCTTGCGGCAAGACTTATAGACCGCTCGCTCAGGCCCAATTTCGCCGAGGACATCCGCAACGACGTCCATATCGTCGCTACGATTCTTTCTGCCGACCAGAAACAATCTCCGGATGTGCCGGCGATCAACGGCGCATCTGCGGCTCTTATGCTCTCAGGTATTCCCTTCGAGGGTCCCGTCGGCGCTGTGCGTCTCGCATACATCGGTGGCGAGTGGGTGGCTGCGCCGACCTTCGAGGAAGTAGATCGATCGACCTTCGAGGCTGTGGTTGCCGGAAAGCGGGTCGGCGACGAAATACAAGTGGTCATGGTCGAGGCCGGCGCGCCTGCCGACTCTTATGCGCGAATACTCGAGGGAGAGCCCGGCTGCACAGAAGAGGTTCTTGCAGAAGGCCTCGAGGCCGCCAAGCCTCATATAGAAGCGTCCATCGCCGCTCAGATGGATCTTCGAGAAGCGGTTTCTCCGACGCCAAAGCATATCGAGCGAAAGCCGCCGTACCAGGAGGACGTATTCGAAGCCGTCGCCTCTGCGTATTCGCAGAAGGTTTCCGAAATCGTGCGCATCGCCGAGAAAAAAGAGCGCAGCGATGCCGAAGCAGAGCTGCTCCAGACCGCCCTGGCCGAGCTGGGTCCGCGTTTCCCTGACAGGGAGTCCGAAATTCCAAACGCCGTTCGCTCGCTGATCAAAAAAGAAGTGCGACGGCGAATTCTCGAAGAAGGAATTCGAATCGACGGACGCAAAGTCGACGAAGTCAGGCCTATCTATTGCGAAGTTGGAGTAGTGCCGAGAGCGCACGGATCCGGCCTGTTTCAGAGGGGCGAGACCCAAGTGTTGAACATCGCCACGCTCGGGATGCTGCATCTTGTCCAGCAACTCGACACTCTTTCGCCGGAAGAAACTAAGCGATACATGCATCACTATTACTTTCCGCCTTTCTCGACCGGGGAGGCCTATCCGATCAGAGGCCCTCGAAGAAGAGAGATAGGCCACGGGGCCCTGGCCGAACGAGCGCTTCTGCCGGTCATTCCCTCCCAGGAAGAGCTGCCGTATGCGCTGCGGCTTGTATCGGAGGTTCTGTCATCCAATGGATCGACGTCTATGGCCTCGGTTTGCGCTTCGACCCTCTCGCTTCTCGATGCCGGGATACGGATCAAGGCGCCTATAGGCGGGGTGGCGATGGGGCTCGTTTACGAGAACGGCAAGCACGTAACGCTGACCGACATCTTAGGCGCCGAAGACGCCTTTGGTGATATGGACTTCAAGGTGGCGGGCAGCCGGGATTATCTAACCGCTCTGCAGCTCGACACAAAAATCGGAGGGATCCCCACCCACGTGCTCGCTTCTGCGGTAAAGCAGGCAAAGCAAGCTCGACTACATATCCTCGACAAGATGGCCGAGGTCATGCCCGCTCCCCGTGAGGAGCTTTCCGAACACGCTCCGAGGGTCATCACTCTCAAGATTCCGACCGACAAGATCGGCGACGTCATAGGACCCAAAGGAAAGGTTATTTCCGAGATTCAAAGCTCGACCGGCACCGAAGTGACCGTAGAGAACGACGGGACCGTCCTCGTAGGCTCGACTAACCTCAAGGCCGCGGAGGAGGCGGTCAAGATCATCGAAAGCATCGTCTATCCGCCCGCCCCGGAGCTCGGAAAGCGTTATCGCGGTGTGGTGGTTTCGACCACAAAATTCGGCGCCTTCGTCAATTTTCTCCCGGGAAAGGACGGACTCGTACATATCTCCAAGCTCGGACGGGGTCAGAGGATTGCCCGCGTCGAAGACGTCCTCTCTGTGGGAGATGAGTTGGACGTGGTAGTGGCAGAAATAGACGAGCAAGGCAGGGTGAGCTTGGATCCGGTTTTCGAGTCGGCCGAAGAAACCGCTGAAGAGCCGGGCGCTACCGCTGAAGCGCCGGGCCCTGAGGTCGAAGGCCCCGAAGAAGAAAGGCCGACCGAGACCGCGGCGGCTGAGGCTGAGGCCGAAGAAATCGGTGGCTCGGAGGCGGAAGCGCCTGAGACGGCGGCGCCGCCGGAGGAAATTGCTTCTGCCGAGGGAGGTTCCGGTCTGGAAGAGCAGGAGGCTGCCTGGGAGGGAGAAGGTGGCGCGATCGCCGAAGAAATCGCGCAGCCGCCAAAGCCCGCCAAGCAGCGTGCGGAGACGGCGGGGAAGATTCGGAAGGAGACGGCGAACTTCGAAGAGTACTTCGATAAGATCGCTGAGGAGATCTGGGGCGCCCTGGGACCGCGTCCTCCTCGTGCGACCCAGAGGGATAAAGGAGAGAAGTCTCAGGCCGAGGCGAAGCGTCGGACGCGTCGAGGCGGTGGAGGAAAGACCCGACAGGGACATGCGCAGCAGAGGAGACAGCGGCAGCCGAGACGCGATCGCGGGTAGTCAGCGTTCATATTTCCCGGGAAACTCGGGGAGATGAAGATCGAACTTTCCAACGGCATTACGGTTGTCGCGGAACGAGTTCCGTCGGCGCGTTCGGTCAGCATCGGAGTTTGGGTCCCGGTCGGTTCCCGCGACGAAGACGATGCTTCGGCGGGACAGTCGCACTTCATCGAACATCTGTTGTTCAAAGGAACCGAGAACAGGTCTGCACTGGATATAGCGCGGGAGATGGATGCCATAGGGGGCGATCTCAATGCTTTCACGGGCAAGGAGATGACCTGTTATTACACGCGTGTTCTCGACGAATTCACCCCCAAGGCAATCGAACTACTCGCCGACATCACCTGCAATCCCATCTTCGACGAAGCGGAGGTCGAGACGGAACGCCAGGTAGTTTTCGAGGAAATAAGGGCGTCCCTCGACGACACTGCATCGGCTGCGCATGAGTTCTTCAACGAGGTTTTCTGGCGGGGCCATTCGCTGGGTCGGCCGATCTCGGGCACCATCGAGTCGGTTTCGTCTTTGAAGAGAGATGCGCTACTGGAGGCTTTCCGTACTTTATACGGTTCGGGAAATCTGATCGTGGCGGCGGCCGGCGGAGTCGATCCCGAGAATTTCGCGGAATCGATCGAGGAACGCTTCGGTGAACTTAGCGCGGCTCTGCTCCCTGAGAGAATTCCGCCGCAGCCGCCGGAATCTGTCGTTGCCGTCCAGATGCGCCCATCCGAAGAAACCCATATCTTCATCGGGGTCTCGGGGATCAGCCGCGACGATCCGAGAAGATACGCTCTTATGTATCTAAACCAGATCCTCGGCGGTTCGATGTCTTCCAGGCTGTTTCAGGAGATAAGGGAAAAACGCGGACTGGCCTACTCGACTTATTCGTTCTCGGATCAGTACCAGGACTCCGGATGCTACGGGGTCTACGCCGCGACTTCGGCTTCGAAGGCATCTGAGACCCTCGAGGTATTGCGGGAGGAACTGGATCGTCTGGCAACGGGCGAGATTGGAGAAGACGAGTTCGAGATCGCCCGCGGTCATCTAGCCGGGATGCTGGTGCTCGGAGACGAGGATACCGGGTCGAAGATGTCGCGGTTGGGTCGCTCGACGATCTCTCTCGGCGAACCTCTCAGCCTAGAAGAGATACTGACTAAGACGGCAGCGGTTAGTCTGGATGAAGTCTCCGAGCTGGCCCGGGCGCTCCTCGACGGGGCGCCTCGCACGACGGTGGTGGTGGGCCCGTTCGAAAAAGCCGAGGCCGAATCTTTCGTTACCGATGACGCAGAGTTCGTATACAGCGAGTTCGCTCCTGAGTACAGGGACCGCTGGGGCGATGGGCGTCGGCTGCAGACCTGAGTGCGCCGGGGGGCGTTCGGTTCGCAGTGGGGGATCTACAGAAGATGATTAGGGTCGGTGTGTTCGGCGCAGCGGGGAAGATGGGTCGGGAAGTCTGCCGGGCTGTCTCGAAAGCGCCGGATCTCGAGCTAGTAGCCGCAGTCGATCCGGCTGCCTACGGTGAACCTACAGAAGTGACCGGGGTAGAGATATCCGAGCGCGCCGAGGCGGTCGCCCGGGCAGGGGCTGATGTGGCTGTGGATTTCACCCATCCCGATGCGGTTCTAGAGAACGCTCTTTACTGCTTGGAGCACGGTATTCACGTCGTGATAGGAACGACCGGGATCGGAGACGATGCGCTGGATCGCATAAAGGCGGCTTGCAAAAGTGCGAATGCCGTCGTGGCCCCCAACTTTTCGATCGGGGCGGTGGTGATGATGTACTTAGCTGCCAAGGCCGCGCCGTATTTCGAGCGGGTCGAAGTCGTCGAGATGCACCACGACCAAAAAGCGGATGCTCCTAGCGGAACCGCGATCACGACGGCTCGGTCGCTTTCGGCAGCGCGATCGCAAGGGTGGCCCGATCGGGGTGATTCGAAAGAGACAATCGAGTCCGCCCGGGGCGCCATGGTAGATGGCATCAGGGTCCACTCTGTGAGGCTGCCGGGCATCGTAGCCGATCAGACCGTCATCTTCGGGACCGAGGGGCAGACGCTTTCGATTACCCATCGCACCACCGACCGATCGAGCTTCATGCCGGGTGTGCTCATGGCAATAAGGGAGGTGCCGAACTTACCGGGACTGACGGTGGGTCTGGACAAGCTGCTGGGCTTGGAATAAGGCGTCGAGGCGAAGCGGTGGCTGAACTGGATCGCCGCATAGTGGACGCAGCTTTGGCTTGTTATAAGAGGTTCGGTGTCCGCAAGAGTACTCTCGAGGACATCGCTCGGGAAGCCGGCGTCTCGCGCGCCACGATCTACCGGTACTTTCCGAACAAGGACGCTCTGCTCAGAGTAGTCATTTCTCAGGAGATATCTAGAATTCTTGGGAGATTCAGGGCGGAACTGACTTCGAATGGTCCTATATCTAAGCGACTTGCCGCCGCCATACTCGCGCTCGAAGAGGAATTGGCTTCGCACGAAACGCTGCACTCGGTAATCGAGTTAGAGCCCGAGCTGCTCTTACCTCAACTGACGGTCGAAGGCCGAGCTTCTTTGGCAATGTTGGCCTCTGTTTTGCTTCCCGCTTTGAGGGATGCGGCTGCAAGAGGCGAAATCAATTCGTCGGATCTGGACGAGAAGGCGGAATGGATAGCCCGGATGACGGTCAGCGAGCTCGGTCGGGTCGGTTTGGGTAGGCGATTTGGAAAATTCGACGCGGCTCAGGAATGGGTCGACGCGCGCCTTATGCCTGCTCTGGTGTTCGATCCTGACGGGTGAACGGATCAGAGATGCAGAAGAGCACCGATGAATCAGGAGCTGCCACGGTCCCGGCAACGGAGGGGTTTGACAAACCGCGGGGCATCCAGAGAGCCGTCTTCGAAGCCGCGCTCCGATGCTTTGCGCGCAACGGCGTGACGAAGACCTCGATCGAAGAGATAGCCAGGGAGGCCGGTTGCTCTAGAGCCACTGTCTACAGGCATTTCAAGAGCAAAGAAGCCATCGTGGCAGGAGCGATCAGGTGGGAATCGACGAAGTTTTTCGCCGCTCTTCAGGATCGCCTTCGAGAAGTGGAGACTTTCGAAGAGCTGTTCGTCGAGTCTGCTATGACCGCGGATGAATTCATCGGCGGTCACCGCGTGATTCCAACGATCATCGAGGGAGAACCGGAACTGCTGCTGCCGCATGTAGCGCTGGAGGCGCCGCTTGTCGTAAAAGTTTCTGCAAATTTCCTGGCGCCGTACATAGAGCGGCTAATGATCAGAAACGACATCGACAAAGACAACCCGGTAGAGGTAGCCGAGTGGATCGTACGCACGGTGTTGAGCTTCCTGCTGGTGCCGAGTTTGCGCTTCGACTTGGGAAGCAAAGATGACATGCTCCGACTTGCCAGTCGGTACATCGCGCCGTCGCTTCGAAGAACCAGGAAATCCAGGTAAGGGCTACGATTTTCTGTTCGCTCCTCTGCGGACCGGTTTTTTCAAGCTCGGGGCGCTTCGCTAAACTTTGATTTTCGGCGCATTCGAGAGGCGCCGAAGTCGAAGGCTGGGGCGGGATTCACCGTACGAGCCGACGGGCTGTGAGGTTCGGACGAGCCCTGGCTTGGTCCGCAACCTGGTTGGGGATATAGAAAGGCCGGGGAATTTGATGCTTGCAATTACTTTCGAGGCATTTTTTTTCTACGCTTCGATCGCTGCCGCAATCATAGGAGTGGTCGGCTACCGAATCTACCTGGCATCCCGACGAATAAACATGTGGAAGAAGGGGCATGCCCCCGGTCATGAGGCGTTTCTCGAGCTTCCTTACCCGCGTGATATGGCTTTTCTAGCGGCGCGAGAGATTTTGCCCCGGCACTACACCTTAGTGGACATTGGCGATCGCGAACGCATCGTGCTGGGGATGAAAAGGGTCTGGATGATCCGGAACGACAGAGTATCGGTCAAGGTCAACCCCACTCTGGCCGGCTGTGAAGTATTGTTCGCAAGGCTGGGCCCCCTTTGGTGGAAGCACAAAAAAGGAGTAGAGAGCGAAGAAGCTCGCGCGTTCTTCAACGACCTCGAAAATACGCTCAGCGCATGGCAGGCGGCCGGTTACACCGGTCACCGACCAACAGAGGCCTCCGTTGCCCGGCAGCAGTCCTCAGGAGCTTCAGATTTCCATTCCGGTGAATCGGCCGGTGGCGGCTCCGAAGTTTCGGGCTCCGCTCAGCCGGGCTGGGTCCACTCGGGAGGCACCGGCCTTACGCCCGGCGATTGAGGGGGCGGCGCCGGCTTTTCTCGTTCTTCACCCTCTTCTTCACCGGACTCTTCTTTCAAAAATGAGAGGTCGGAAGGAAGCATCTGGGTTTTTCCGGCCTCTACCGGCTTAGGAGGCCTGGGCGGCGCCGGAGTACCCGTTGGCGCGGCAGAAGGCCGGCCCGCCGGCGGGGGTTGCTGTCTCTGAGCTTCGGGTACTGCTTGCGCCGAAGGAGGAGGGGTAGGGACCGGCCCGGTTTGCCTTGCCCCTGCAGCCGCGATCCCGGGTTTGGGAGGTGCGCCCCGTGGTGGAATCGGAGCTTGCGGCGGTGCCGCGGGCGGTTGTGCCGCCGCTGCGGGAGGCGCGGGAGGCGCCCCGGCAGGTGCGGGAGCGGGAGCAGGTTGGGGCGGCGCTGGTGGACCAGGGGGAGGGGCAACAGGTGGTGCCTGGGGTGGCGCCTGCTCGCCTGATACGGGCGGCGCAGGAACGAAGCCGGCGCTTGCAGCAGCGCGTCTTCGTTCTTCCTCTTGTGCCGCGGCAAGCCTTCGCTGCCGTTCGGCTTCTTCTTGGACCACCGCGGACTGTGCAGTCCAGGCGACAGTCTGTCCGGTTACCGGATTGACCATAGGCTTGGGCGGTTCGGCGCCTCCGGCAGTACCTGCATAGGCGCCAACGACCTCGCCGATCGATACATCGGCGTCGGTGATGTCCGGCGCCGGACCTGCAGGCGCTCCCGCCGATGGAGGAGCTTCCGCAGGGGCCGCGGGAGCCGCGACGGTCTCAGCTGCAGGGCCGGGTGGAGGAGGCGGTGGCGCGACCTCCGGCGAGGGAGGGGCGGGCTGAACATCTTTTGGTTCAGCCTGCTCGCCGGCCATAGGCGCCGGCTGCCCGGGAAGATAAGCGGCGTGAAGCCCTCTTGCCGACTCTCTCAGTGGTTCCGGTTGAACTTCATCTTCAGCCGCCTTTCTGCGGCGGAACAAACGCCCGCGGCGCTTAGGGGCCTCGACCGGTGGAGGTGGAGGAGGCGGTGGCGGTGGCGCCATAGCTGTTTCCGTATCCGGGGGAGCGACACCGGCGGCAGGGGCCGCGGGCCCGGGAGTCTCGACCGGGGGAGGTGGCGGTGCGGGTGCCGCCGCCCCTGCGGGCACTGAGACTTCGGAGGGTGGGCTGGGGGGCGCCGGTGAGACTGTCGGAGCTGCCGGAGGAGGAGGCGGCGTTACAGGAGGAGGAGGCGGTGGTGGAGGTGGAGGTGGAGCGACGGGCTCAGGCGGAGGTGGAGGCGCGGCGGCAGGTTCCGGCATGGACGGCTGAGCAGGGGCGGATTCGGCCGCAGGCGCAGCGGCCGATGCTTCGGGCGCCGGCATTGGGGGTACCGCCATAGGTACTCCGCCGATCGGATGCCCCAAGAAGCAATAGCCGGGATAACCCGCCGGCACATCGGCGTGACACCAATCGCAATGTACGCGAGTTTCGATTGCAGCAGCCATCTGTCGTAGTCTCCTACATGCACGAGCCGGGCAATAGGAGCGCTGCCGTCATCCGTCGGGACAACCGTGCAAAAGAGCCGTCTGGACGCTCGACCAGCCCGCCTCTGTACCAACTAGAGTAGCCCAGCATTGTGACAGAATCGGTCTCTTTCACTTGATTAACAGTCGGAGGGAATCGGGTGCGAATGAAGTTGAGAATCAAAATCTTCGATCCGGCACTGCCTTTGCCTAAAAGAGCGCTTGCCGATGACGCGGGTCTGGATCTGAGGGCGAGGGAGCCTTGCGTAATTCCGCCCGGAGAGAGGAGGAAGATTCCGCTGGGAATCGCTGTCGAGCTCCCGCCGGGACATGCGGGATTTGTGATGCCGCGGTCGGGACTGGCCGACGCGAAAGGACTTGGCTTTGTCAACTCCGTCGGATTGATCGACCCCGGTTTTAGAGGGGAGATTCATGTCATAGCCGTAAACCTCGACAAAGAACGTCCGATTGAAATTTCTAAGGGTGAACGAATAGCGCAGTTGGTTATCGTTCCCGTTGCCTTTCCCGAGATAGAAGCGGTGGAGGAACTCGGCGATTCTGAAAGGGGGGAATCCGGATTCGGATCGACGGGTTTGTCATAGTTTGAAATAGCGTTGATCGATCGTCGCCTTTGGTGTTGACTGCAAAGGGCGGCTGTCTCCGGCGGATTGCCGGACCGAAGCCCCGAATGATTGCGGACGTGGCTCAGTTGGTAGAGCATCACCTTGCCAAGGTGAGGGTCGCGGGTTCGAGTCCCGTCGTCCGCTCGGGTTAGCCTTTCGCCTATGAAACGAATGCCGGTGTGCAAGGCGGCGTAGCCGAGTGGCTCAGGCAGGGGTCTGCAAAACCTCGTACGGCGGTTCGATTCCGCCCGCCGCCTCTCGAATGTCTCTAGGAATCAGTATCCCTCTTCGTCGAATTCGTTCAGGCTTTCCTGTCCTAGTCTCGCCCGCTGAACGCCGAGCTGCGCTTTCATTCGAGCGCACAGAGTGCAGCCGTGCCCCTCGACGAGTTCGACCATGTGATCGCTTGCGTCCGGGGAGAGGACTAGAACTACCTCTCTACTCGGGTCGTAGCTTATGACGTGGTGGCCGGGAACGACGACCTCTTCGACGAACTCCTCGATCCGCTCATCGTCGTCCGGGGTCTTTCCCCGCATCTCCACTCGCGCTAGCAGGCTGGACCATGATCTCATCGCCAATCCCCTGTCTCTTTGTGCTCGGTTTTCGCTCACAAGGATTCACTCGCTCGACGACGCCGTGGCGCGTCCTTTTGGCATCATCATTACGGTATCGCCTATGACGCGGACCGGTGCTACAATCCCGGCTTGCCGATGAATGTCGGGGCGTATCAGGCAATGGATGCGCCCTCATATCAGCGGCGAGAGTGTGGGATTCTAGCGCAGCGCGAGGGTGCTTAGCTCAGGGGGAGAGCGCTTCCTTGACGCGGAAGAGGTCAGAGGTTCAAATCCTCTAGCACCCACCGAGGGACCGAGCTATTGGTGGCCGGGAAACGACTTCGCGATCCGCATCGGCTTGCTGCCGGCGAAAAGAGGAAATCTTTTACCGATCGCAGATCTCGGGATCGCAAGCTCGATCGCAGTCATAATCTATGTATGCCTATCAGCGAGGAAGAAAAGCGGCGATTCGAGCGTCAAATTCGGGCTCTTCAGTCTATCGAGACCGATGATCCCGGCACGCCTGAACAGCGCAGGAGGATGCTTGCCGTCATCAATTACTTGAGAGCGATAGCCGGCGAGCCTTTACTGCCGGAGGACGATAACGAGGACTTTCCCGAGCTTGGATTCTTCGAGCGCGCAAAAAGGATTCGAAGGGTTAGAGACGGTAACGGCCGTTCTTGATCGCCTCGGCTGCAAATGGGTAGTAGCGGGGGCGATCGCCGCGTCGCGGTACCGTATCGCCCCGCGGCACACCACAGATCTCGATTTGCTGATCACCTGGAATGACGCTCTTGTCGGCGAGTTCGAATCTATGGGCTACAAAGTCAAGACTTTCGCCGATCCGGGTGAACAGCCGCACCTCGTTACTTTGTCGAAGGGAATTGAAAGGATTGATCTGCTGGTCGCTTCAGGCGAGTACCAAAATACGGCCATCCAGCGGGGCGAGCGATTGAGGGTACTGGCGCCGGAGGATGTCATCATTCACAAGCTGATCGCCTGGCGGCCCCGGGACCGAGACGATGTGGCCTCGATCCTGGCGGCCGGTCACGAACTCGATCTCGACTATATCGACCGCTGGGCAAAGGAGTGGGAAGTCGACGACCGTTGGGCCGAAGTACGCCCGAGGTCGTAGCCGGCCCGAGAATTCACGCTTTCTCCAGACGCCCGCTGTTCTCGTTGTCGTCTTCCTCGGCTCTCAGGCCGAGCTCGTCAACGCTGAGTTGGTTTCTGGCGTCTCGATCGGTTCGGTATACAGCTCGCCCGACCATGTGAGCGGCTATCGGCGCGGTTATGAACTGGAAGGCTACGGCTAACAAGAGCTGTGCGGAATCCCCTATGTCCGGCAATGCTAGCGCTGAACCCAAAAGCACCGAAGAGAACCCGAGTGTCACGGGCTTTGTGGCAGCGTGCATCCTGGGAAGCGTGCTCTGGAAGCGAAGAAGGCCGACGGCCCCCAGAATATTGAAAGCCACTCCGTTGAGTATGAGAAGCGAGGCGATGATTTCTTTCCAGGACATCAATCTCTCATTTCGATGAACCGGGCGACGGCTACGGTGCCGACAAACCCCACGAGTGCGGCAGCGATGAGGAGCCCCAAGAATTCACCGCTGCGAATTCGGACGCCGTAGACCGCCAATCCGCTTCCGATCATGATCAAGATCGAATCCAAAGCAACGATGCGGTCCGCGATCGTCTTTCCCAGAAGCGCTCGCAGCAGGCAAAGCGCCGCCGATACTCCGAGTCCCGCTATGGCTATAGTGGTTACCCATTTCATCTCGGTTACCCTTTAGTCCTGGCGGAAAGAATCTCAAGGGGAGCGAATGCCTCAAGGGCGAGTGATTCCAGCCGTTGGACGTCGCGCCGCACCTCTTCGACGCTTCTCAGGTGCAAGACGTGTACGTACAAGACGGTCGGGTCGCGCCTTACCTCGACGGTCAGCGTGCCCGGTGTAAGCGAGATGGCATTTGCAACCAGAGTGACGACACCATCGCTCACTCCTTTTATCGGGATTCGCACGACGCCTTGGTTGATCTTGTTCCTCGGCGTGATCACTTCCCATGCGACGACAAGGTTCGCAACCATCAGTCTGTAGAGAAAGAAAACGGCAAAACGCGCCGCTTTGAACGGGCGGAAAGGGCGCAGGGCGCCGGATGGTTTCGGCGTCGCTGCGGGAAAAAGCGCGATTAGCGACACGGCCACGACCACCCCCGAAAGCAGCGTTGCCAAAGAAGCGCTTTCCCAGAGGGCTACCCAAACGACAAGCAGCCAGCAAATCAGAATCGCTCGCCGACTGACGAAACCGACGAGCCGGTGCATGTGGTCGAGTCGATTCCTGCTCATCTCGCCATCGTCACCTCGATATACAAAGAAGCGTCCACAAGAGCTTCGGCTGCACGGATACAAAGCCGGTACAGAGGCTCGACGCCGATGGCGACAGCGAGGGTCAATCCGACCAGAGTTGCAGTCGCCGCGGTCATCAGAGGGGGTGGGCGCAAGCGTCCCATCCCTCGCGCCGACTCTCGAGGGGGAGGCGCCTCCGGCTCTCCCCAAAACGCGCCCGCCCAGACCTTTACAACTAAAAACAAAGTAAGCAGCGATACGAAAAGAGCGATGCCGACGGCTAGATATTGCTTGCTTTCGATTCCGGCTTGTATTAGGGCCAGCTTTCCGAAAAAACCGCTAAAGGGTGGCGTCCCGGCGAGACTGAGGGCCGGAACCATGAACAGAAACGCTGCGATAGGCATCCGTCTGGCGAGACCTCCCAGATTGTGGAGGGCGCCGGTTCCTGTGGTCTTTTCGATCAAACCCGCGACCAAGAACAGCGATGTCGTAACCGGTATCTGATGAAGCATGTAGAGAATGCCTGCAGCTATGCCAGAAATCGTCGAGATCCCGAATCCGAGGACCATGAACCCGATCTGACTGATGATGTCGAAGCTGAATATCCGCTTGATGTCGTCCTGGGCGATCGCCCCTAGAATTCCGACCACCATGGTGGCCAGAGCGAGCGCGACAACCACACCTCGCGGTACGCCGGACCCCCCGAAGATCACCGCCTCGGACCGCAGCATCGCATAGACCCCGATCTTGGTCAGCAAACCCGCAAAGACTGCGGTAATTGCCGTCGGAGCTGTCGGATAACTATCCGGAAGCCAGAAAAACAGAGGAAAGATCGCTGCTTTTATTCCGAAGACCGTGAAGAACAGAAGGCCGAGAGCGCTTTTCAGGTGAGGATCCAGAGTCGGGATTTTCTCTGCCAGATCCGCCATGTTGACCGTTCCAACCGCTGCGTAGACAAAAGCGACTCCCGTCAGAAACAGCGTCGAGGCGAACAGGTTGACGACGACGTATGTAAGCGCCGGTCTTATCTGTTGTCTCGCTCCACCCAGAGTTATGAGCGCATAGGTCGCGGTCAGAGTGACCTCGAATGCTACGAATAGATTGAAGAGGTCGCCTGTGAGCAAGGAAAAAGAGACGCCTGCGCACAGAACCAGATACAGAGGATGAAAAAACCGCGCCTCCGTCAACATCGAGAGCTGCCCGATACCAAAGATCAGCACTGCGAGGATAGTCGCCGCAGAGACGACCAGCACAAGGGAACTGAAGAGGTCGGCTACCAGAACAATGCCTACCGGTGTAGGCCAACCACCGACGTTCACGGCTAGGGGTCCATGACCGGACACTTCGGCCAAAATCCAGAGCGCTGCTCCTACCACAGCCGAGACCGTGATCAGCGAGACGAGTCGTTGCCAGAAGACCCGACGATGCAAAGCGAGCGAAGCCGCAGCGCCCGTCAGTGACAGGTAAACAGGAGCGGGAATGATCGCTCTCATGCCGACTCCCCGGAGACTTCAGCTGTGGGTCGGTCGGCGCCCTCGCCCGAGTAGTCTTCGGAGGGCGCGCGACGGGCGATGCGTCGATCCTCGATATCGTCTTCTACTTCGTCGTCATGCGTGAGCGTCCAGCTTCTATAGCTGAGGGCCAGCATGAACGCGATGACTCCGAAACCTATGACGATAGCGGTTAGGACCATCGCCTGAGGAAGAGGATCTGCATAAGCCGAAGCCGTAGTTTCGGCAGAGTCGATCAGGGGCGATCTTCCGGGAGGGCCTCCGGCGATCAACAACAAGAGGTTGGCGCCGTGTCCAAGGAGTGCAAGGCCGATAATGATGCGGGTGAGCGTTCTGTGCAGCAGCAGATACACACCCGCCGCATACAAGATCGCTACCAGAAGCACTAAAACCAGCATCACAGCTTCGATTCTTCGCCGAAAGATCCCAAAACGGTCACTACCAGGCCCACGACTATGAGGTAGACCCCCGCATCGAACAGCAAACTCGTCGTAAGAGCTATCTTTCCGAGCAGGGGAATCTCGCTCTCGATGAATGTGGCCTGAAGAAATTCGCCGTAGAAAAGTGCGCCGACACCGGTTCCGACCGCCGCCAACAATCCGATCCCCATCACGGCTTCGGGGCGGAACCGGCCGATCTTCTTCACCTCCTCTTTACCGTGGGCCAGGTACCTGATGACTATGGCGCCGCCGGCTATCAAGCCGCCGATGAATCCGCCTCCGGGCGCGTTGTGCCCTGAGAAAAACATGAACACGCTGAACAACAGGATCGTGTGAAACGTGGCCCTGGATCCCGCTTCGAGAATGAGGGAACGGAGCTGCTCGCTCACTCGAAAACCTCCCGACTTCCCGAGGGTACTGGGGCGCCGGAGTTCTCGCTCCGAAGCCGGCTGCGACCGGCCATCACCAGCGAAGCGACACCTACTGCGGCCACCGCGAGGACGGTGATTTCCCCCAGCGTGTCGAGCGCCCTGAAGTCGACGACTATCAGGTTCACTACGTTTCGGCCGTGCCCTTCGGGCAGGGCTCTTGCCAGATAGTCCGATGAGATGGACGGAAGTCGTCTCGACTGAACCGAAAGCGCTGTAAGAGCCAAAACCAGCAGGCCTACGAGGACAGACACCATGGCCCGCAAGACCGTGTAACCCCGAAAGCGCACCGCCGGAAATTCCGGCGGGAGATTGCGGAGCACCAGCACGAAGATGATGATCATCAGGGTTTCGATCAGGAACTGGGTAATAGCGAGATCCGGTCCTCCCCAGACGGCGAAGAGGGTTCCGACGCCATAGCCCACCGCGCCGAGCATCAACACGGCGGTAAACCTACGCCTGGATCTCAAGACGCCCGCTACCGCGACGACAATCAGCGTCGCCACGACCAAGGACATAGGATTCACGTTGTCTCGGAAAGATAGCTCGTGTTGTCGTGCGAGCGCCATGACAAGCGGCGCCGAAGGAAGGACTACGAGAGTAGCTGCGATCACGCTCAGATACAAAGGTAAAGATCCTGCCTGAACCAATCCCGTGATGCGCGAAGCAGCTCGCAAGAGTCCGTCGAGCGCAACTCTGTACGCCTCGAGGGATCCCGGCAGTCGGGGAAGGAGCTTTTGAAGCCGTTCGAATTCGATCGATTTCGATGTGAGCAACAACCCGAGCGAGAGCGAAACCGCCGAAAGAAGTAGCGGTAGGCCTAATCCGTGCCAAAGCCTGAGGTGAAATGCTTCTGCCTGACGGTAGAGCGCCTCATGGGACGCTCCGGCCAACCATGCGACAGATGCTGGAAGTATTCCGGTGACGACGCCGGAAAAGGCGAGAATCGCGATCGGAGCTAAACGGAGAGGGTCGGGCCGTTGGGGAGCGAGAGTTTCCGGCATCGCGGCATTCCAAAGCGTAAGTTCTTGATCGGTTCTTTTCCCGAAAGCTCCCTTCAAGAAGCGCGCTGAGTATGCGACGGTCAGCGAAGACGATGCGACTACAGCGAGGATCGCCGCTAGAAAAAGCGGGCGCCCTCCTGTCGGATACGCGCTAAGCAGTGCCGAGTAGGTCTCGTCTTTGGCGATGAATCCGATCGTAGGAGGAATCCCCGCCATCGAAGCGGCGGACACAGCGGAGAACCCGAACAGCAGCGGCGTAAAGGATCCAAGATTATCGAGCCGCCGGATGTCTCTCGTATTAGCCGCCTTCTCCACCGCTCCTGCCGACATGAACAAAGCAGCTTTGTAGGCGGCGTGCGCTATGAGGATCGTGATTCCTGCCCGAGCCGCCTCGGCGGATCCCGCGCCGAACAACGCGATCATCAGCCCGAGCTGACTTATGGTGCCGTACGCCAGCAGCAGTTTCAGGTCGAACTGGCGTAGGGCCCGGTATGCGCCGATGATCATCGTCGTCAATCCGACCGTGACGCATGCGGGCCTCCAGACTCCAGCCGATCCGAACGCTGGCGAGAGTCGCGCGACCAGGAACACGCCGGCTTTTACCATCGTGGCGGAGTGCAGGTAGGCCGAGACGGGCGTAGGCGCCGACATAGCCGACGGAAGCCAGGCATGAAAAGGCGCCTGGGCGGATTTGGTAAACGCACCGAGGAGGATGCACACGAGCCCCACATCGACGAGCCGCCCGGAGGGGACGGCATAGAGAAGCTCCGATATCGAATAGGTGCCGGCCATCCGGCCTACGATGACAAACCCGCCCAGCATTGCAAGGCCTCCGAGGCCGGTGGTCAGTATCGCTTGGAGAGCGGCAGCGCGAGCCTGGTAGCTTTTGTCGTTGAATCCGATGAGCAGATACGAAGCGATACCGGTCGCTTCCCAGAACAAGAAAAGACCCAGCAGATGGTCCGATACGACCAGCCCCAGCATCGATGCGGAAAACAACAAAAGCTCTGCGGTGTACTTGCCCAGATCAGAGCGAGGCTCGGAAAAGTACGAGTACGAATAAATGAAAACGAGAACGCCGATTCCAGAGACTACCAGCCACATCAAAAGGCCGAAGGGGTCTAGTCGCAGAGCGAGTTCGAAGCTGAGAGAAGGCGCCGCTTTCAGCGTTTCGGTTCGTATCTCGCCGCCTACGACGGATCGCGCGACGACTATCCCCCAGGCAAAGGATAGAGCGGGAGCGACCGCCGCCAGAATCAGCACTCGCCGGTAGATCCTGCGAGCGATCAGGGGAGCGACCGCAGCTACCAGGAGATGCAACCCGAGAAGCAAAAAGAGCACTGAGACTCCTTCTGGTACGACGACTGCAGTTCAAGGGTCGGAGCGAAGGTTCTGGGGCCTCGCAACCGACGTCGATCGCCGACCAGACTTCCCGGCACACCTTGCAACAGGGTAACGGCTCGAGGCGAGCCGAGTCACGATAAATCAGCGTTTAGTTATTGCCGACTTCGCCGCTAGGAGACCCTGGAGCGCAACGCCAGAAATGCGGAAGAGAGCGTCAGCGCCCCCACCCCGGCGATCGCTGCTACCGCTTTTAGTAACGTGCCGGGGGCCCAGCCATCCAGGATCAAGCTGCGAAGCCCTTCCAGAAGATAGGTGACCGGGTTGTAGCCGGCAACCGTCGCGATCCACCCCTGCATCGCGGCCTTCGGCACGAAGGCGGTCGACAGAAAGATCATGGGGAAGAAAAAGACGAACGAAGCTTGGGTAGCCTGGACGTTGCCTGTTCTGAGAGCGATTGTGAGCCCTATTCCGGCATACACCAGTCCCCAAGCGCCCCCTAGGACGACCAGCACCGCGAATCCGCCAAAACCTGCTTTTAGCGGCGCTCCGAAGATGAGGCCTACGGTAAGGACCAAAGCAGTCTGGGTCGCGGTTCTTACGAAGTCTGCTATCAACCGTCCGATCATTATGGAAAAACGGCCTATGGGCGCCAGCATCAGCTTGTCAAAGTAGCCGAGTTCGATGTCGGTCACCATAGCGAGCCCGGATGCCGACGCGGCCCCGGCTACCGAAAGCAGGAGTGCCATCGGTAGCTGATAACCCAGATAACTCGTCCCTGCAGGGAGGAAGGGAGAGTTCTGGACGATCTTCGAAAAAGCCCCTGTGTTGACCAGAAGAAAGAAGACCGGGATCACGAGGTTGGGGTACAGGGCAGCAGGAATTCTGGGGATTTCTCTTATTGCTCGCTTTGACAGCACCAGAGCGGGTATCACATTTTCCCGGATAACTCTTTTCACTCCTGTGATGCTCCTTCGAGCCTGTAACCCGTCTTTTTGAGAAAGACATCATCTAGAGTGGGGCTGGAGACCGTGAGCGACACCGGATGCAATCCGGCTTCATCGAGGGCGCGCACCAGTGCGGGAACCGACGAAGCTCCGTTCTTGACGAAGATCGTGAGCTCACCGTCGCTAGCCTGTATGCCTTCCAGACCGGGAAAACGCGCCAGGGCGTCTCGGGCCTTCGATTCCAGACCTGCTTTGTCCGACCGCGATCCAAATGCGACAGAGACGACATCGGTTCCTACGTCGGCTTTGAGGGCGGAGGGAGCGCCCTGGGCGACTATAGAACCGTGGTCGATGATAGCCACTTCGTCACAGAGCCGGTCGGCTTCCTCGAGATATTGCGTGGTGAGAAAGATCGTCACCCCGTTGTCGCGGTTGAGTCTGGATATCAGATCCCAGACGACCAGCCTGCTCGCCGGATCCAGCCCCGTGGTCGGCTCGTCTAAAAAAAGGACTTCAGGGTCGAGTACGAGGGCGGCGGCGAGATCGAGCCGTCGCTTCATTCCACCTGAGTAGGTCTTGATGAGCCGGTCGGCGGCGTCGCTCAGGCCCAGCAGCTCGAGCAATTCTTCCGACCGCCTTTTGGCAGCCCTACGGTTCAGTCCGTAAAGGCGTCCTTGCAGCTCGAGAAGCTCCGCACCGGTTTGCAGCAAGTCGAGGCCCGCTTCCTGGAGGGCCACCCCTATTAGTTCTCGCACTCTCGGGGCATCTTTTACCGTGTCGAACCCTGCTACTCGAGCGGTGCCGGAGGTGGGCTTGAGAAGTGTCGTCAGTATCTTGACTGTCGTAGATTTGCCGGCGCCGTTCGGTCCTAGAAATCCAAATATGCGGCCGTCCTGGACCTCTATGTCGATCCCTCGGACCGCTCGTACTCCACCGGGAAATGTCTTTACGAGTCCTTCGACTTCAATTGTCGCCACGAAGGAAGGATTGTAAGTCAGCAGGCAGGCACCTTCGCAATGTCAGGGCGGGGTCTCGATGTCTATCCCCGAAGCTGGGGCCGAAACCGGCGCGGCGCCTCCGAACGTCGCCGAGTTCGGATACCACCTGGTCTGACCGGTAGGAGGAATGGCTCTAAGTTTGTAGGTGGCGCCCGACACCGCGGTGGTAGGTACCTTGATAGAGAATTGCCCCGACGCATCCGTCAGGATGTTGTAAGGAGTTTTGCACCCGCAGGATTCGAAGGCCGATACGTAGGCGCCGGCAAGCGGTGATCCCGATTGGGTGATGGTGCCCAGTATGGAAGCAGCCTCTCTCAAAGAGAAATTGGCGGTAGCGGGCGCCGATACAGGTGTAGCTTCCGCAAATCCTGGAGCCGACGAGTACCAGAGGTTCTCTAGAGAGGGATTAGGCGCGACGGCATAGAGCTTGTAGCTCTGGCCGGGATCGAGCTGCAAGCGGTACCGACCAGAAGCTCCTGAATACCCCGACTTCGTCCATCCCCTGAACTGGCCCGATGTCGTGTAAGCGTAAATCAGCACATTATCGACGTCTGCGGCCGTGGCCTGTTCTTTTACATACCCCTCGATTATTCCGGGCGAGGACACATTCATGTCGTTCCCGGATGAGGGCGCTGAGACGCAATCGGCAGAGGTGAAATTGGGCTGGTTGTTGTACCAGAGATAGCGCTGCTGGTCGGTCGGAGGGAGATACAAAATCTTGTATCCCGATGCTGGACAAGTCGCAGCGGCAGGAACCTCTACTACCCAGGAATCCGAGGTCATGCAACAGAAGTACTCGACCAACGAACCGGACACGGCATCGAAGACGGCGATGGCTCCCCATTGCCCGTTCGTGAAGGTCCCCGAGATTGTCACCGGCTCTGTAGCGGGTATCGAGGCAGTCCGAATCCGGCTGTAGTGACCCGCCTCGTCGAATGCCCTGATTCCGAGATACTTTCCGCCGAGATCGGGCGGTAGGTCGAGCGTTTGCAGGTTGCCCGGGTCGAGTACCGGCACAGCGGGATCTGTGAGCGGAGTAGCCGCCTCCCAATTCGAAGCATCGATCGGCGAGTCGGCTGTGCGTAGCTCGTAACCCTTTACTTTTCCGCAGCGCCCGTCGTCGCCGGGGGCCGTCCAGGTGGCGCGCGCTCCAGTCGGCGTGGGGACGATAGCAAGATCGCTTATTTCTCCGGTTCGGGTACCGTCCCTGTCAAGATTTCCGGTATTTTCCTGATCGTGGTTGAATTTGGGCCACTGGGCGTTACAGACCGAGCCGGCAGTAGACCAAGCGAACAACCAACCGCGCCGGGTGGGCGCTACCGCAATCTGGGTTCCGTTTCCGTACCAGTCTCCCATTGCAAGAGAAGCGGCGTTCCATCCCCCGGTAAATTTCGGCCAACCGGCGGCAAGGTTGCCACCGGCGTCGATTGCCTGATAGTCGTATCCTCCCGTCCCGATGATCGCTTCGTTGTCCCCATCGCCGTCTATATCCGCCGCGATCGGTTGGTGGAGGAAGGGATATTCGTTTACCGGGTGCGGGAAACCGGCGAGGAACGAGCCTCCGGGAGATCCGGTTGCATTCAGGCTCCATGCGTTGAGATGGAACCATGAAGGTGTCTGGTTCGCGACAAACCCCAGATCCAGGAGTTGACCTAAGCCCGATCCCGCACCGACGACATTTGGCGTGAGCTCGGGTGTAAGACGAGCGAAAGCCAGTCCTCCCAACGCGCCGAACGAAGTCGCGTCATCGGTTCTGGAGGCGGCGCCGGGAGGGGCACTCGCCAGCGAGTAGTCGAAACCGGAGGAATCTTGTCCGAAGTAGCCGGTGCCGTCTCCTTTGAAGAGCATGGATGGTCCGGCGAAACCCTGGACGGCGACTTCGTCCTTACCGTCGCCGTCGACATCGGATACAACCGGCGGCCCATTGATGCCGGTTGCTACGGATGGCAACATGCCTAGGGCGAGAAGAGGAACTTTTACCGGCCACCCGGGCATGAATGCATTCGGATGCAGCGCGGCGCCCGGTGGCACCCCGGGAGACGCGAGTCCCGTCGCTTTGATCGCGTATGCACGTCCGTTTCCGGCTTCTAGTCCGGGAAACGGGGTGAACCCCGGAATATTGGGCGTTTCCGCATATTCTTCGTTGACCCCTGCAATTACCTCGGTAATCCCATCTCCATCCAGATCTCCCAAGGATGGGGGCACGATGATTTTCGAACCGATGCGTTGGCCGGCGCCTGCTTTGTAAGTGATCTTGTGGGAAGTGGGATCTACGGATTGAACCTTGGCCGGATCGCGCAGTAAGACCGGCCACCCCGGAAGCAAAGTGCCGTCGGCCTTCCAGACGTACACATGGCGATCATTGGCGCCTACGATGATCTCCTGTCTGGAGTCCCCATCCAGATCGCCTAGGATCGGGTTGGCCGTGATCGACCAGTGCACCCTGTTGTCGGCGTTCCTTACGGCATCGGACGAAAATGTACGGTCGGTCTGGACCGGAAATCCGGGTTTGCGAGACCCATCCGGTTCGAAGACATAGACTTTGCCCTCTGTGTCGGCTACGACGACTTCGGGAACGCCGTCTCCCTCCAGATCGCCTACGGCGGGCGATCCGGCGGCAATTTCTGCGTGCAAGACAGAAGGAAGCGCCCCGCTCGTATAGGCCGGCGCCCCGGTATTGAGCGGAACGGCATCTGTGGTGACCGGCCATCCGGGGAGTTCGGACATGTCGGGTCGCAAGGCGTGCAATCTGCCGTCAGAGTCGGCTAATACCAAATCGTCTTTTCCGTCGCCGTCCAGGTCGGCGAAAGTGGGACTCGATTCTCCTCCGGGTCCGATGCGGTGCGGGAATCCAGGGAGCAGGTCTGTGTCGTCGTGGACGAATACTTGCTTTTGGAACTCTCCGTAGTTACCGAAATTGTCGGTTACGCGAATCCTGAGGCGGAAAGCGAACTTGTGCGGGTCGGGCAGACCTGAGGAAGTGGTGGGCGGTCCTGAGGAATTTCCGACCGCAGTCGCCACCTGAGCCATATCGAGGGTTCCGAGCACTCCCGAGACGGCCTGCGTCGATGATCCTGAAGCGATTTGAGTCCAGTTGTCTGTTTGCGGGTACTCCGGAGGCTGCGGTCCGGGCGCCCATTCGAGAACCCAGTCGAAGCTAGAGGCGCGATTGGCCGCAATCCGACCGGAGATATCGACGTTTCCGGACGCGGGAAGGGTTTGGAACCATAGCGGAGAGGTAATGTCCGCCTCGGGAGGAATCCTTGGTGAAGCCGTGGTCGAATCGGATATCAACTCGACGGCTCTTGCGGCATTGATGCGTCCGTATCCGGAAAACATGTCCCAGCCCTGCACCGTGTGCCACCGCTCCGATGCGATCGCACCCATTACCGGAGGCAGGCTGTAGTTGTTGGCGGGGTCGGAACCTTTAGGTGTGGAGAAATCGACGTCGTCTGCGCCGGCGCGAAGGAGCTGTGCGATCTCGTTGGCCGAGAGGGGGTATGAAGCAAGGGTTCCATCGTCTTTTCTGTAGTTGGTAAGCCGGCCCTGCGCCACACGGTTTTTCGCCACCGAGATCGCGAGACCGACGATGCCTGCCGCATTTCCGGTCGCCCCCGACGAACAAGAGGTAGTCGGAACGGTTACAAAGACCTGACCTCCATAATTTGTGCAGTTGGACATGTACAGGTAGCCCTCGGGGAAGTCGGGGTTGCCCGAATCTCTGACGGCGTTCACGCCGATGGTGTGCTCGTAACCTTGCGGCATGTTGTGGTGGATGTATTCCTCGTCTCCCATCGCGGCGATAACCGGCACTCCTTTGGAGTAGGCGTAGTCGACGGCCTTTTGTCCGAAGCTCGTCGTCGAAAGAGCGCCGAGAGCCGCCTGGATGATATTGGCGCCGGCATCTACGGCATATGCCACCCCCTTTGCGAAGTTGTTGCCGGAGACGATGAAGCTGTCACCTACTCGAACGGGGATGAACAAACAGTTCGGGCAGTTGCCTACCTCGTTTCCGTTGGATGCTTCGGCCACAGCCTCTTGCGCCCTCCCCGAGCCGTGGCCGAATGAGACGTTGTCGAGAGGATTGTTGTCGTTCTGGAAGAAATCCCATCCTGCGATGTCGTCGACATAACCATTGGCGTCGTCGTCGACACCGTTGGAAAAGCTGGGGTGCAAAATCAGGTCTTCGGGATCGATCATCGAGTTGGAGTTCCGATCGGTGATACGGGAGTCCTCGCAAGTTGGAGACGGGCCGAGGTTCGAACAGTAGTCCCTGAGGTTGAACACGCCGTCGCCGTTCTTGTCGAAAGGATGAGAGGGGAACGGGGGAGACACCGACGGCTGGGGCTCGAGGACTTCGCCTTCGTTCAGCCTTACCTTTGCCGCGAGGTCTTGCATCAACGACTGATTTCGCCAGCGGATCCCATCGTCGAGGACTGCGGTTACGACGTCGGGGCGACCCGTCGTAACCGCCCAGGCGCGGTCGACACTCGGGCCGATGACTCCGTGAAGTTCTTGGGGCGAGCTCTGAAGCGCAGGGTTGGAGGACTGAGCGCCGGATTGCCTCAAGTTGGAGGGACTGAAATCCGACGGCGGCGTGGAGCTGAACAAGTAGTCCTCGTACCGGTAAGGATCGCTTACCGAGGGAGGTTTGGCGGGCCAGGGAAACACCGCGCCGGCCGGGGGCTGGTAGGAAAGAAAAGCGGCAAGAGTCAAGAGAAGCGCAAGTCGACCTACGATTCTCCTGCGACCCGAAGCCAAGGACATTCCTAGAACTCGCAGATATGACCTATGCATCCCCCAGAAAATCCTCCTCTTACTGTAACCGGTGGCTCGGGCGTTCCGCGTTCGGAGCTAAGAAACTGCAGTACTTGATTGGGCTTGGATCCGTACCTGTAGACCGTGATGCCTTTTACTCTGGAGCGCCAGGCCGAGACATAGATGTCACGAATCTCCGCCGGCGACGCTTTTTCGGGTAGATTTACGGTCTTCGAGACGGCGGCGTCCGTGTGTCGCTGGAAGGCAGCTTGCATCCTCAGGTGCCACTGCGGAGCGATTTCAAGTGAAGTGACGAAGGAATCTCGTACGTCTTTCGGTACCGCTTGGATCCCGCGTACCCCTCCCCGAGCGGCGATTTCTTCCATGAGCTCTTCGGTATAGAAGCCGCGATCCCGGGCCAGTCTTTCGAAATGGGGGTTGATCTCGGTGATCTCCACACCGACCGCTCTGCGTACGAAGCCGATCGCGAACATCGGCTCGATGCCGGACGTCGTTCCCGCTATCAGGGATATAGTCCCGGTCGGCGCAACCGAAGTCAGTTGCGCGTTGCGAAGCGGCTTCATGCCTTTTGCGGCGTAGACGCTCTGATCGAAGAGGGGAAAAGGGCCTCGTTCGTCTGCGAGCTTTGCCGAGGTTTCATGGGCGACTTTTCTGATAAAGGAAGCTATTCGGCCGCCGGTGCGAATTGCCGACTCGCTGTCGTATGGAATCCCTAACAGTGCCAGGGTTTCGGCGAGCCCCATCACCCCGAGTCCGATCTTGCGGGATCGGCGGGCCGCCTTGTCCAGAGCTTCGTCGGGATACCGATTCACTTCTATTACGTCGTCTAGAAACCGCACAGCCATCCGGACGGTCTCGGAAAGCTGGTCCCAGTCGAGCTTTCCATCCTTTATGTGTCTGGCTAAATTCACCGACCCGAGATTGCACGACTCAAAAGGCATAAGGGGCACCTCGCCGCAGGGGTTGGTTGCCTCTATTCGACCGAGTTTCGGCAGCGGGTTGCGGCGATTGATCTCGTCTAGAAAGAGGATTCCCGGGTCGCCGCTTTGCCACGCGGCCTCAGCTATGAGATTCAGAAGTTTAGACGCATCGATTAGTCCCACAGCCCTCTTCGTTCGCGGATTCACGAGCTTTTGTGGTTCACCACGGAGAGCTTTCCGCATGAAGGCGTCGGTGACGCCCACCGATAAGTTGAAGTTGGGCAAGGCCCCGTGCTGGGTCTTGGCTTGTATGAAGTCGACGATGTCCGGGTGATCGACGCGCATGACGGCCATGTTGGCGCCTCGCCTGCGACCACCCTGTTTTACGGCGTCTGTAACCGTGTCGTACACGCTCAGAAAGGAAAGGGGCCCGCTCGCCCTGCCGCCGGTGGAAGCTACGATGTCGCCTTTAGGACGGATAGACGAAAACGAGAAGCCGGTGCCGCCGCCCGCCTGGTGCACCAGGGCCATCAATGTCAGCGTCTCGAAAATGGACCTCAACGAATCTTCGATGGGAAGAACGAAACACCCCGAGAGCATTCCCATGGGGGTACCGGCGTTCATCAGAGTAGGGGAGTTAGGAAGAAATCGAAGCGAGCGAAGCATCCTGGAAAAATCGGTTTCAATCTCATCTCTGCGTCGGGGATCGAAGTTTTCCTCCGCAGAAGCTACAAAGGAAGCTACTCGATCCATCATCTCGCCGGTGGATTCGACGATGCGGCCTTTTGTGTCCCTTCTGAGATATCGCTCTTTTAGCACAAGCGCAGCGCCGTAGCCGAGCTTGAGTTCGTCTCTTATTCCCAGCTTTCTTTTGGCTTCTCGAAGAGCCGCCCTGCGCTCTCTGTAGCGACTGTAAGCATCGGCGGTTGCGAGGTGTCCCGCCGCCTTCAGAGTTGCGACGACAAGGTCCTGGACCTGCTCGACTGTGGGCACCCGTCTCCGGCGGTCGGCAGCGAGCGCTTTTATGACACCGTCTGTGATTTCGGTTGCTATAGCGTCTGCATCGGCGCGAACTTCTTTAGCGGCTCGCCAGACTGCCCTGTAGATTCTGCCGGGGTCGAAGGACTCCAGCTTGCCGTCGCGCTTGCGTATTCTTGAGGGAGCTCGAAGGGAAGTCGGACCCTTGGATGGGGATTTCATGAGAACGAGATTATCGTATTGCCCTCGTACCTCATTGCTGCCGACGGGTCGGCCCCGTGCGCATTCGAGGGCTTCGATGCGGCGCAAGAATTTCGAATTTCCGGAACCCTCGAATCGCATATGCCGAAGAAATAAAGAAAAGGGTTGACCAGCAGATGGCGATCTCGGTCGACGACGAGAAGACGACGATCCGCAGCGAAGTAAGTTCTTCTCCGGGGCCTCGCGCTTGGGCCCTTCCAAAGCCCAAACCACCCGGTACTGTCGCCATTCTTCGAAGGCTCTTGCTGGGCGATCCTCTAGTTACCAGCCGTCTCAAACATGAAAGGCTCGGCAAGGCAAGCGGTCTGGCCGTCTTCGCTTCCGACATGCTCTCCTCTGTGGCGTACGCGACAGAGGAGATGCTCAGAATCCTGGTTCCCGTTCTAGGACTGGCCGCATTCGGCTACGTAATGCCTCTGTCGGTCGTCATCGGAACTCTGCTGTTCATTCTGTTGTTCTCGTACAGGCAAACCATCAAGGAGTACCCCACCGCAGGTGGCGCTTACTCGGTAACCCGCGACAACTTCGGAGTGCTCCCCGCTCAGGTCGCAGGCTTTGCGTTGTTGACTGATTACATAATGACGGTTGCTGTGTCTTCTGCAGCGGGTGTGTTTGCGCTTACGTCCTTCTTCCCGAGGTTGCATCCTCTAAGGGTCTATATCGCCGTCTGCTTCGTTGCCCTTATTACCTGGGGCAATCTTCGAGGGGTGCGGGAATCGGCTCGTTTGTTTGCCTTCCCTGCTTACTTCTTCATCGGGACGATGGGGGTTATGATCGTCACCGGACTTGTTCGACTTCTCACCGGCACCCTGGAACCTCTTCAGCACACCGCCGAGACGGCGTTACACGAAGTTGAAACAGGAGGAGTCGCCGCGGCCGGTTTCTACCTGATCCTCAGGGCATTTGCCTCCGGAGGCGCAGCAGCTACGGGGATCGAAGCCGTCTCGAACGGAGTCTCCGCGTTCAAGCCTCCTGAGTGGAAGCACGCTAGAGAGACGCTGACTTACATCGTCTTTATAGTGACCGGTCTTTTCATCGGAATCGGAGTTCTTGCGACGGTTATAAAGCCGATACCCGATCCCCACGAGAAGACGAGCTTGTTGGCGATGATTGCCCAACAAGTTTTCGGTCAGGGAGGGTTCGGGAAATTCATGTTCGGCCTCGTGCAGCTTTCTACGATGTTGGTCTTGATATTCGCAGCAAATACCGCGTTTACGGATTTTCCTCGCCTGGCAAGTTTCGAAGCTTCCGACATGTTTCTTCCCAAAGCGTTCACCAGGCGCGGGTACCGCCTGAATTTTTCGACGGGTATCGTTTTTCTGGCTGCGGCGTCGTCGGCTCTGCTGATTCTCTTCCAGGCAAGCGTAACGCGCTTGATCCCGCTCTACGCCGTAGGCGTTTTTACCTCTATTACGCTTTCCCAGGCTGCTATGGCCAGGCGCCACATAACGAGAAAACATGCCGGCTGGGTAAAGGGGTCGTTGATAAACGGTGTCGGAGCGTTATCCACCGGAGTCGTTGCGGTGATCATCGGCGTAACCAAATTCCGGCACGGCGCTTGGGCGATCATGCTTCTTGCCCCGATATTCATTGCTTTTACTATTCGGATCAATCGCCACTACCGGATGGAGCGCCAAGCCTCTGGTGCTACACGGGAGGAATTGAGGCCGCCCAGTCCTCGCCGCCATGTAGCGGTGGTGCTGGCCGAGGCGATCGATGCGAAGTTGATACGAGCGTTGGAATTCGCTCATACCATTCACCCGGACAGACTTATCTGCGTGCATATCGCCTCTGACGCCGATTCGTCTCGCGCATTTTTCGAAGAATGGAACTCCATCGGTCCGGAGGTCGGCTTACAGACCCTGGTCAGCAAAAACGGGCAGGTCGCCGAGGTCGCTCGCTATGTTCGTTCCATAGCGCAAGAGCCAGATACCTTGGTCACTGTAGTTGTACCGGCGCCTTTCAGGCCGGAGTGGCTGAAAAGGGTGACCAGAGGTCCGCTGGGCTACCGGATTTCGAGGGCTTTGCGACGGGTGGCAAACGTCAACGTTTGTGTGGTTCGTGAACTGCCCGGGGCATTCCCCGAGACAACCTATTCCGGGGATCGATTTAGGTTCAGGATTTCACCGAGGCCTGCATACAGGGCCGTGATCGCGGTAGACAAGATCGACAAGGCTCTGGCTAAAGCGATCAGGTACGCCAAAGCTATAAAACCTTTCGAGCTGGAATGCGTACACGTTGCCGTAGACCCCGGATATGCAGCGGCTCTAGTAGACGAGTGGATAGAACAAGAGATCGCCGCGCCACTAGAAGTAGTAGGATGCGAAGATCGGGATATAGGGCGCAGTTTCTACAACTACCTCGCCGGGAAGGCTTGGAACCCCCGTTACGCGATCATGTTGATCATTCCGAGACGGGATTTCCCCATGCGATGGCACTTTCTTTTGCACGATCGCACCAGGCGAAAGATCGCTCGAGCCGTATCCTCGCTCCGCAACGTCTATGTGGTGTCGGTCCCCTATTTCCTGGGGGAGCTGGGAGAAGCGAAGGAAAAGCGGGGAGTTGCGGACGGAGCAGACATGACGAACACGGAAGCCCCCGCTCGAACAGAAAGCGCGGTTGCTGTGTAGTAGGCTTTTGCTTGGAGTTTGACTTCACCTCTTAGGCGAAAGGGCTTTTGCGGCGAGGGTCGATTGAACAGCATCATCCGCCACACCAAACGCGTGATCATTACTGTAATGGGCACAACGATCATCGTCGCTGGAGTGGTGATGCTCGTATTTCCGGGTCCGGGGTGGCTGGTCATTATCGCCGGCCTGGCCATCTTAGCGACCGAGTATGTCTGGGCTAAACGCTTGCTCGAGAAAGCGAAGGAGCAAGCCGCCAAGGGCGCCAAGGCTGTCAGTTCGGGTCTGAGGATGCCTTTCGGCAGAAAAGCGAAGCCCGAAGTCCCGGAGGCCGCCGAAAAACCCGAAGCAGAATCTGCATAAAGCGCGAAAGAGGGAACGCCGCCGTCGAGATAAACCTGCCGCTGGCCGGCTACTTGACGGGAGGGCCAATTGAAGCTCGGAAGACTGCATGTGATCGTCGGCGAGGATGCCTCGCTCGATCCGGTCGAGCTCGCTTCGGCTGCGACAGCGGGCGGCGCCAATGTCATCCAGGTGCGCCTGAAGAAGGCCACCGATCGCCAAGCCTTCGAAATCGTCTCTCGAGTCGTCGATATCTGCAAAGAGAAGAGCAGAAGCTGCATAGTCGACGATCGCGTCGATGTGGCACTTGCCGCCGGGGCCCACGGAGTGCATCTCGGAGAAGAAGACCTTCCGGTCGCAGCAGTACGGAGGGTTTGCGGGAGGGAATTCATAATCGGCGCCACCGCGAGAGAGCCCTATGCGGCAAGGCGACTGCAAGCCAAAGGCGCCACCTACCTCGGAGTGGGGCCTTGTTTTGAAACTTCGTCCAAGGGAGGGCTCCCGTCTCCCATCGGACTTGACGGCCTGGCTGCGGTGTGCGAGGCGGTCAGCATCCCGGTGATTGCAATAGGCGGGATCGACGCTTCGAAAGTGTCGGAAGTTCTCAAAGCGGGGGCCTACGGAATCGCTGTGATCTCGGCGGTTTCAAATTCGCCCGACCCACGGGCTGCCACCCAGCAACTGCTCAAGGAGATCATGCAAACAGTAGGCCCTTGACAGCGGGCGGAATTGCTCGGCTCTTGGCGAGTTCGATCTGGTGATATGGGCTGGGGGTGATAATCGATGAAAGATATTCCCGGCCCTGCTGTCGACGGGGTTCCCGGCTCGACCGATGTGATCGTCGTAGGCGCAGGTCTCATCGGCCTCGGGATCGGATGGAAGCTGTCCGAGCGAGGCCTTAGCTGTTGCATTTTCGACCCAGAACCAATGGGCGGAGCGTCCCGGGTAGGAGCGGGCATGCTCGCCCCGGTGACCGAAGTGCACTACGGCGAAGTCCCTTTGCTGGGCTTGAACCTCGAGTCTGCAAGGATGTACCCCAGGTTTTTGAGGGAACTCTCGGAGCGTTCATCGGTAGATCCTGACTACCGGCAGGAGGGAATCCTTTTGGTCGCTAAAGACGCCGACGACCGGGCTGTTCTCGAGGAGCTGGCAGATTACCAGGCAAGCCTCGGACTCGACTCCAAGCCGATCAGTCCTGCAGAGTGCAGGGAGCTCGAGCCACTGCTTTCGCCCGGTCTTAGAGGAGGAGTATTGGCCGCCTCCGATTGCAGCATCGACAACAGAAAGCTGGGCAAAGCTCTGCTGGAGGCCACTACCAGGGCCGGCGCGAAGATCTTTCTCCGAAAAGTGGTCGAAGTTCGCATCGACAGAGGTTGCGTAAAAGAGGCAATACTCGATGACGGGTCGACTGTATCGACGCGCTTCATAGTCGTTGCTGCAGGGTGTCGATCCCATGAGCTTGGCGGCATTCCACCGGAGGAGTTGCCTCCGACCAGGCCCGTCAAAGGGCAACTGATGATTCTTGCAGCCGACGAGTCCACTCCTCGGATCTCGAGGACGATTCGGGGTCTCGTACACGGACGGAACGTTTATCTGGTAGCGAGGAGCGACGGGCGTGTGGTCTTGGGCGGAACGGTGGAAGAAATGGGATTCGACACGCGCATCACAGCCGGCGCCCTGCACGATCTGCTGCGGGACGCTTACGAGCTCGTTCCGACGATCGTCGAGTACGAGGTCTTAGAGACCCTGGCGGGGCTGAGACCGGGAAGCCCGGACAATGCGCCGATTGTGGGACAGAGCGGAATAGAAGGGCTGGTGTATGCGACCGGGCATTTTCGTAACGGCATCTTGCTCACCCCGGCAACGGCATATGCTGTAGAAGCGATCGTCGCAGACGGAACCGCGCCCGAATATATCCGTCCCTTCTCGCCGTTGAGATTTTCAGGATCTTCGGCTGCTGCATCGAGCAACTGATGGGGGAGCGGATTTTATGCGTGTCGATCTGAACGGGAACCGTGTCGAGGTAGCAGAGGGAATGCGTCTGATCGACCTGGTGAGATCCCACCTTGGTGGGGCGGCCTCGAGCGACGGCGATAGGGCATCCGAAACGCCTATTGCGCCGGGGGTGGCGGTAGCCGTCAACTCGGAAGTCGTTCCCAAATCCAGGTGGTCGGAGACAGTACTGAAGAGCGGCGACAGAATCGAGATCGTGGGCGCATCGCAAGGAGGGTGAACCTGGAGTCCTCAGGACTGATACAGAGCGAAAGAGCGGAAGATTATTTCATTCTCGCCGGGGAGAAATTCGACTCGCGCTTGATCTTTGGAACCGGGGGAGCTGCGAGCCTGGAGATACTCGAACGCGCGCTCAAGGCTTCAGGCGCCCAGGTGGCCACCGTTGCCCTTCGCAGGGTAAGTCCCGGCGCTAAAGGATCGGTACTCGACGTACTTCGAGCTTGCGGAGTCCGCCTTCTTCCCAACACAGCCGGATGTTTTACGGCTCGTGAAGCGGTGACCACAGCGCGTCTGGCCAGGGAAGCCTTCGAAACCGACTGGATAAAGCTCGAAGTCATCGGAGACGACAAGACGCTGCTTCCCGACATTCCCGAACTCATAAAAGCAGCCGAAGAATTGGTTGAAGATGGCTTCACCGTGTTCCCTTACACCAGCGACGATCCTGTTGCTGCCCGACGACTCGAGGAGATTGGATGCGCTGCGGTGATGCCTTTGGGCTCACCGATAGGATCGGGTATGGGGATTCGCAATCCTTACAACATCTCTTTGATCGTTGAAGCGGCATCGGTGCCGGTGATTCTCGACGCAGGAATCGGATCTCCGGCAGACGCCGCATTAGCCATGGAGCTGGGTTGCGACGGAGTATTGTCGGCGTCGGCGATCACCAAAGCTCGGGACCCCGAGCTAATGGCAGAGGCTATCAAAAAAGCGGTAGAAGCCGGCCGCCTCGCTTTCCGTGCGGGTCGTATCCCCCGCCGGTACTACGCAGAAGCTTCTACGCCGTTCGAAGGTCTTCCCGATCTCTCTTGAATGGCACAGCTTCCTCGTATGGTAATAGTCACCGACAGGCGGATCTCATACAGGCCGCTGCCCGAACAGTTGGGGAGGGCTCTCGAGGGGGTCCGCCAAGGCGGTAGGTCGGCAGCAGCCGTACTTTTCGGCGAGAGAGATCTCGATCCTGCAGCCCGTCTCGAGCTGGCCCGCGCTGTCGCCACTGTGTGTGCTTCAGCCGGCGCTTTATTCTTGGTGAGATCGACCGGTTCGGCAGATGCAGGCCCGCAGATAGCGAAAGAATTGTCTGCCGACGGTATTCATCTCGCCTCGGAGGCGACGATACCCTCCAGGGCGCCGGCGATCATCGGTCGCAGTTGCCATGACGCAAGGGACGTTCGACGCGCCGAACTCGAGGGTGTCGACTATATAACGCTCTCACCGGTATTCGACTCGATCTCGAAGATCGGATATCGGGGGAAAGGACTGGAACTGATCTCGCAATTTGGCAGGAAGGCCGGATCGAAGCTCCGGCCTTTGATCTACGCTCTGGGCGGAGTGGCGCCGGGAAAGGCAGCCGACTGCATCTCGGCAGGGGCTTACGGAGTCTGTGTCTGTGGGGCACTCATGCTCTCCGAAGAACCTGCATCTGTGGCCCGGGCGCTGGCTGCTGAGATCGCAGACGTCGAAACCAGAATGGAGAATCGATGCGGAAAGAACGACCGACCCCGCCTGTGGCTTTGACTATCGCAGGTTCCGACTCCGGCGGCGGAGCGGGTATCCAGGCAGACTTGAAGACGTTCCTCGCATTAGGAGTGCACGGGGCCAGCGCTGTGACGGCGATTACAGCTCAGAACACGTTGGGCGTAGACGGCGTCTATACGTTGCCGGCCTCTTTCGTGGCTTTACAGATTCGAACCGTCCTCGAAGACATGGAGGTTGCCGCCGTCAAGACGGGAATGCTGGCGAACGAAGAAATCGTCGAGACCGTCGCGCAGCTGGCTTCGGAGGGATTGCTGAATCGCCTGGTGGTGGACCCCGTGATGGTTGCCGCCAGCGGCGATCGGTTGCTCGACCCTGCCGCTGAGAAGGCTTACATGGAGGCGCTTTTCCCGAAGGCTCTCGTGGTCACTCCGAACCTGCGGGAGGCAGGTGTGCTCGCCGGTATGGAAATCGACGGGACGGAAGCGATGAAGGCTGCCGCGGAGCGAATATCCAAAAGCGGAGCGCAATACGTGGTGGTAAAGGGAGGGCACCTGGAGGGTCAGAACGCCGTCGACATCGTGCGAACTCCCACGGGAGAGACCATAGAGATCAGCGCCCCTAGAGTCCCGACCAAGAACATTCACGGTACCGGATGCACATTCGCCTCGGCTATCGCCGCAAATCTCGCTCTGGGCAAATCGCCGTTGGAGGCCATCTCAATCGCCAAAGACTACGTCTCGGAGGCGATAAAGCTGGCGGCCGGATGGCGCCTCGGTGGGGGCCGAGGCCCGGTGGATCATATCGGCGCCAGTCCCTTAGCGTCGGGCGCCGACCCGGGGGCGTCCTAGAGGATCCCGTCCCAGAGGTGGATTTTCTCAGCCTCCCTGTCTGGAGTCACTTCGACCGTCTTGCCAAATCGAGCTAGAAGGCGTCTGCGGGCCGGGGAAGCGTCGGGTTCGTACTCGGGCCAGACGCCGAGGCGCGGACCTTCGGGAACCCCGTCGGATGCGAATTTGGTCCAGCAAGAGCGCATCTCCAGCGAAAGTTTTCTGACCTCTTCTCCTTCTCCGCAGAAGAGCTTGGCGATGGGGTTGTCGAGGTTTCCGAACACAAAGGGAATCTCCAAGGCGTGGCATGAGCCGAATGCACCGCCGGCCATCGGAGATTCGAAGTCGAAGATGTACATGCGCGCCTTTGCATACCGCGACTGCGCATCTGCAAGACGGATGGCCGGGACGCGAAACATTGCATCGGTAGCCACAGCGGCCCAGACATGTTTTGGTTCGTGAGGCCGATTTTCGGATGCGAGTCGATCCTCGTAGTAGTCGAAAAGTTGCCCGGCATCGCAGCTCGGCCTGTCCGCAGCGGTCGATCCTGCCAACTGAAGAGCGACGGCGCCGTCGACGAAGCGCTCGATGCGTCGTATGACTTTGTCGCGGGAAAGAGATTGGAATCCGCGATCGAACATCGTGAACAGCATGTATTCGTCTCGCGTCGTACCGGTTATCAGCGGAATCCCTGATGCCGCGCCTTCGCGTATAGCGTCGATCGGTCGGTCGGGCAGGAATATGCCGTCCACGACGGGCTGGAAAGGCAACAATATCTCCGGGCCGCCGGGGAGTGGCCGGTCGGCAGTGTGAGAATCCGTTGCCGAAGCGGAATCGCCGAATGCGGCCATCATCTTCATCGTGGCGTCCAGAATCGCTTCGGCCGGGGCCTCCATGAGTGCTTCGAGCGATTTAGAAGGCCTTTCGGTGATTTCTTCGAAATAGCGACTGAAACTTTCTGCTACGCGCGCCGCGGCATTCTCCGGGAGGGCGTTGTGGGCGGCGCCACTTTGAGCTATTGCTTTACCGAAGAATCCGCGGGCTGAGGGTGCGGCCAGCAGCGCACCGACGCTCATACCTCCGGCCGACTCCCCGAAAACAGTGATGTTTTCGGGATTGCCTCCGAAGTCGGCAATGTGTTCTTTGACCCATCCAAGGGCGGCCAGTTGGTCTTTCAAGCCTAGGTTCGACGACTCCGCCGCCCTGTCGCCGAAGAGAGCCGGAAGGTGCAAAAAGCCGAACGGTCCTAGCCGATAATTGATCGTCACTACCACCACGTCGTCTCGGACAAGCGTCGCTCCGTCGTAGAAAGGAAACGCTCCGGATCCCGTCATGAACGCGCCTCCGTGGATCCAGACCATTACGGGCCGTCCCTTCGAGTCCGGCGCAGGGGTCCAGATGTTCAGATACAGGCAGTCCTCGGACATCCCGGTCGGGCCTGTTTGAGGAAAGACTTCGGAAGGAGGCTGAAGACAGGACGGCCGGAATTTCTTGCAATCGTAGGTTCCCCTGATCGGCGGCGCCGGACGAGGGGGCTGGAACCTCAATTTACCTGTGGGCGGAGAGGCATAGGGAATGCCTCTGTATACCACACAGTGGCTCAGGTAATCGCCCTCGAAGTTTCCGACTCGCGTCTTTGCGACGTTCGTAGTCATAGATCGATCACTCAGCAACCCGACAATTAAACTCTGACCGGCAAAGCTTTATGCGCTCGTTACCGGGAAGTGTATCTTCTCATTGCGCCTCAGGACATAGATGCGCCGTCGACAGAGTCGACAGAGCAGAAAAAACTAAAGAAGAGAAGAGTCGGATTGGAGTTCGACGGGATGGCTCTCAAGGTAGGAGATCAGGCGCCCGATTTCGAGGCTACGACGCATACAGGCGAGAAGATTCGCTTATCGGACATATGGGAGGACCAGCCGGTGGTTCTCTTCTTTTACCCCAAGTCGTTCACCCCGGGTTGCACCGCCGAGGCATGCCACTTCAGAGATCTCGAATCCGAATTCTCGAAGGTGGGCGCGCGGGTGTTCGGCATCAGCTCCGACAACCAGGAAACCCAGCGAAGGTTCGTAGAGGAGTTGGGGCTCCCTTTTGCGATCGTCGCCGACCCCGGCGGGGAGATTCTGAAGAAATATGGAGTCAATCGGAGACTCATGCCTTTTGCGAAACGCACAACCTTCGTGATCGACAGGGGCGGCGCGGTACTGGAAGTGATTCACGACGAGTTTTCCATGAACGTCCACGCCGACAGGGCATTGGAGGTCCTGTCGGAGGGCGGACATCAGGGGGAAGATTGACAGGGCAAAGCCAGGGTTGCCTCCACTGACCGCGCTCGCCGGGGGGCGAGCCTTCGGTGCTTTTTATGGAGAATATCCGCCGCAGGTAATCGGGCTTCACGGCTGGGCTCGTACTCACAAAGACTTCGATTTCGCATTTTCCGGTCTGCGCGCCCTGGCTGTGGACCTACCCGGTTTCGGTGCGACTCCTCCGCCTCCGAGCGTGTGGGGAAGCCGGGAGTACGCGGAGTCGATTGCAGAAATCGTCCAAGAGATAGGTAAAAAATTCGTGTTCGTGGGTCACTCCTTTGGCGGACGAATCGCTCTCAGGATCGCAGAGCTTCATCCCGAGTTGGTTCGAGCTCTGGTGCTGAGCGGAACCCCGCTTCTGCGGTCGGGCGGCAAGCCGAAGGCAGATATTCGATATCGCCTGGTTAAGTGGATGTCGAGGATAGGTCTTGTCTCGGAGGCCGTCCTGGAGCGGTCGCGACGCCGGTACGGATCCTCGGACTATCGATCGGCCCAAGGGGTAATGCGGGAAATACTGGTTCGCGTGGTCAACGAAGACTATTCCGAGATTCTGGGAAAGATTGACTGCGAGGTCAGGCTGGTGTGGGGAGCAGGGGATAGTGTGGTGCCGCCCGAGGTGGCCAGGCGCGCATCGGAGTCGTTTCGAGCATCCCGATTGGAGGTGCTGGAAGGATACGACCACTATTCTGTTCTAAATGCCGGCGAGTTCGTAAAGGCCATAAAGGAGGCAGGGGCGGGGGCTGGTATTGTCGGGCGAGATAGTTAAATTCTTCACCGTACTGCTGATAACGTACGTCGCCATCCTGGTATCGAGCCTTCGCTGGATCAGGGTGGCGCAGCGGGAGCACTACATTCCCGGCACCGTCGCTCTCTTTGCGATCAGGTGGTGGACTTTCCACATCGGAAATCTGCTCTTGCTGGCGTGCTTTTTAGGACTGGCCGGACTTTCTTACATACATCCTTTCTGGGGCGCCGGCGCCGCACTGTTTTTGGTATTTCTTCCGGCGGGTCTCACCCTCCGGGGAAGGACCTCCAGGCTAGCGTGGACGCCCCGGCTGAAAAGACTGATGGCAACCGTTGCAGGACTGTATCTGCTGGCCGGCGCCGCCGGATCGCTGGGTGGGCCCGTGGGTTATTCGCTTTTCGTTTTCTCAGGGGTGCTCGCGCCGGCCGTCGTCGATCTCGCCCTGGCCATCACCTCGCCGCTGGAGCACCGGCTTTCGGAAAAGTACATAAGGCAGGCGGTCGCCAAGCTGGAGCAGGTCAAACCTTTGGTGGTAGCTCTTACCGGTTCGTACGGCAAGACCACCACCAAGGTCTATACGGGCCACCTGCTTCAGGGATCCCGCAGAACTTTCGTCACCCCCGGAAGCTTCAACAATCGCTTAGGGATAGCCAGAGCTATAAACGAGTCGATGCCTTCCAATACGGAAGTCTTCGTGGCCGAGATCGGAACCTACGGACCGGGGGAGATCGCCGAGATCTGTGGCTGGCTGAAGCCCGAAGTCGTGGGTTTTCTGGTTGTCGGGCCTGTGCACCTCGAGCGATTCGGGACCCTGCAAGAGATTGCCCGGGCGAAAGCCGAAATTCTAAATGGAGCTAAGACCGCCGTACTGAACGCAGACGACGAACTGGTTGTCGAGGCGACAAAAGCTCACTCCGCCGGCTTGTCGCGTATCGTCTGGTACTCGTGCTCGGACAAAACCAAAGAAGTGTTCGTAGAGGCCGACGGATCGTCAGGAGAGCTTTTTATCGACGGGGAATCTATAGCCCGCTTCGACGCGGAAAAGCATATTCCTCAAAACGTCGCAGCGGCCGCGGCTCTCGCTTTTGCTGCGGGGTGCAGTCCTCAAGAAATCGGCCGGAGGCTGGGCGATCTTCCGACTATCGATCACAGGCGAGAGGTCGCTACTTCTGCGAAGGGAACCCTGGTGATCGACGACACCTACAATTCGAATCCTGCAGGCGCCCGAAAAGCGCTGGAGCTGGCCGGGTCGCTCCGCAAAGAGGGATCCAGGGTAGTGGTGGTGACTCCGGGAATGGTCGAGCTTGGAGACATTCAAAAAGAAGAAAACGCCCGTTTTGCCCGGGCTGTAGTGGAGAAAGGTTTCGAGCTGGTCGTAGTGGGATACACCAATAGACGAGCGCTCCTCGAAGGTGCAGCGACCGCCGGAGCGGCGCCGCTTACTTTCGATACAAGAGACGAAGCGGTAAGTTGGGTGAAAGAGCACCTCGGAGAGGGCGATGTCGTTCTTTACGAAAATGATCTGCCGGATCACTACCCGTGAGGAGTAATCGGCGGTTGGTGCTGTGTCTATGAAAGCTGGAGTTATTTTCGGGGGACCTTCTCCGGAACACGATGTAAGCATCCTCACCGGCTTGCAGGCCGCGCGCCTCCTGGAGAAAGCGGGAAGCGACGTACGCTGTATCTACTGGTCGAAGGCCGGAGCATTCTTCGAGGTGCCTACGTCGCTCGAGGCGCGTGACTTTCTCGAGGGTCCGCCCAAAGGCAGCAAAGCCCTGAAGTTCCTCGCCGTTCCCGAAGGGGGATTCTTTTTCGACGAGGGCATCTTCCCCAGGCGATCCAGGCGACTCGAGATGGACGCGCTTTTGAATGCGTGCCACGGCGGACCGGGGGAGGACGGAACGCTGCAGGCTGCGCTCGATCTTTGCGGGATTCCGTACACCGGACCTTCTTATCTAGGCGCCGCAGTAGGGATGGACAAGTACCTCTTTTATTGCCTGGCCGCAGAGCGCGGCATCCCGGTGCTGAAGAGAGTTTTCGGATCCGCCGAGAACATCCCCGATCCGGACTTCGATCCCCCTTTCATTGTCAAGCCTCGCTTCGGGGGATCGTCGATCGGAATCGAAGTCGTCTCGGATGTTCAGACTCTAAAGAGCCTGGTGCAAACTTCGGTTCATCTAAGGGATGCCTTCGTAGTCGAACCGTACAGAAAAGACTTGTTCGATTTGAACATTGCGGTGCGGACCTGGCCGGAGTTCGAACTGTCGGCTATAGAGCGGCCTATAAGAGACGATTCGCAACGAGCGGTTCTGGACTACGAGCAGAAATACATGAGAGAAGGCGGCTTAGAAGGGATGGCAAGAGAAGTCCCCGCCAGGATCGACAAAGAAATAGCCGACGAGATCCGGCTTTATGCCGAGGCGATCGCTGCTCCGGCAATGGTGCGGTCGGTCGCAAGGATCGATTTTCTCTGCGACGGACGGCAGGTTTATTTGAACGAGATAAACACGATTCCAGGTGCGTTGTCCGTCTACCTCTGGGTGGATCCTCCCATAGAGCCGGTCGAGCTCATCGAGCAGATGCTCGAGGAAGCGTTGGAGCGTCCCGCGAGAAAATTCGATGCCGCAGGAGCGGAAGGGAGTCTCCTACGCGTGGCTAATTCGATAGCATCCAAGCTTGCGTGATCGGATAATCCCGGCAAGCAAGACATCTCAGTTACCTATCGATACGCCCAATAGCTTGCCGATCGTAAAAGTCACAGCTGCTGCCGCCATACCGATCAGAAGACTTCTTGCCCCTGCGGTGCGGACTCTTTTTCCCGTCAGCAAGGTCGTAGCCGCGCCCAACCCGAAAAGTCCCACCGAAGATAAAGCCAGGCTCGCGCATATTCCGACCCATCCCCCCACGAAGAAAAAAGGAAAAGCCGGAAGAATTGCGCCCACCGCGAACAAAACGAAGGAGGCCGCTGCGGCGGCCACGGGCGAGCCGCCCATTTCTTCGGGGTCGATGCCGAGCTCCTCTCGAGCCATGGTCTCGAGCGCCGCCTCCTTATCCCTTACCAATTTGGCGCTCAGGTCTTTTGCGGCAGCTTTTTCCATTCCTTTTGCTTCGAAGATGAGCGCCAGTTCCTCTGCCTCCGATTCCGGATGTTCTTCGAGTTCTCTGGCTTCTACTTCCATTTCGTGTTCGTAGAGCTCCTGGGAGCTTTTGACGGACAGCCATTCGCCGAGCGCCATAGAAATCGATCCGGCAAGAAGGCCGGCTATTCCCGCTATGGCAATGCTGCTACGCGAGAACTCCGCGCCGGCTACGCCCATGACGAGGCTCAAGTTGGAGACCAGGCCGTCGTTGGCGCCGAGAACGGCGGCTCTCAGGGTGTTGCCCTGCACGGCGCGATGTCGTCCCTCCAGACGGGCAATAGCGGGCCCGATAGGACCTTGCATTTCTTCCAGCTCTTCTTCGAGCGCGGGTGGTGAAGCTTGGGTCGGAATTTTCCCTGCAGACAGTTGCGAGAGCAGTGCGGCGTGTGACCGCTCGTCCGATCTGAGCGAAGTTCCTTCGGTCTCTGGCTGGAAGTCGTAAGTTTTTCTGCCTTCGAACTCGCGACGGGCCACCATGGGCAGCACAATGGAAGGACCGAATCTTCTGGTCAGCCACGCCAGGATTCTGGTTCTGGTGCTGGGTCTGACTTCCGGCAGCGAGACGCCTGAGCCGGCTATGCGTTGGCGCCAGAACTCCGCATGCTTGCGCTCGGTGGCTGCCAGATCGCGATAGATGCGTTTGACATCCGGATTGTTTTCCGACTCTGCCATCGCATCGTAGAGAGTGGCGGCATCGACTTCTTCTTGGAGGTTTTCGAGATAGCGCCGGACATCAGCGTTTTCCATGATCATAGAGTCTGACTCATTCCTCGTGATCTGGCGAGAAGAATCGCGTGCGCCGGCGGTCCGGTTCGGCGCTTGGGGTCTTGTGTCGATAGACTCTCAGTTGTCAAGAGGCGCCGATTGGCTTTATGTGGCAAAGACGCAACCCTCGAACGATCCGATAGGGAGTAGATCATGGCCGAAGCCGTAGTAGTTGAAACCGCTCGTTCTGCGATCGGAAGGGCCAACAAAGGGTCGCTGATCGATGTTCGACCCGACGACTTGTTGGCCTTTGTGATCGAGAAGCTGATGGAAAAAGTTCCCGCTGTCGATCCTTCTGATGTCGACGACGTAATCGTCGGCTGCGGGCTTCCCCACCACGAGCAGGGGTACAACATTGGACGCAACGTAGCTCTTCTGGCAGGTCTGCCCGACACGGTTCCGGGCACCACGGTCAACCGGTTCTGTGCGTCGTCCCTGCAAGCGATAAGGATGGCGTTCCACGCCATCAAGGCAGGGGAGGGTGACACCTATATCTGCGGCGGGGTCGAGAGCATCACCCGTTGCATGAACAAGGGCTTTACCGCGCAGGATTTCAACAGGCGTTTTATTGACGAAAGCAGGCCGGATTTCGTCAACCACGTCTATATTCCCATGGGAATGACCGCAGAAAACGTGGCCGAGAAATACGGCGTCAGTCGCGAGCGCATGGATTGGTTCGGCAAGCTCTCTCAGGACCGCGCGGTAGCCGCTCAAGATTCCGGCTTCTTCGCCAGAGAGATAGTGCCTTATACCAAAGAGGACGGGACCGTCGTCGACAAAGACGACGGCCCCAGAAGGGGAGTCACGCTGGAGAAAATGGCGGAACTCAAGCCCGCTTTCAAGCCCGACGGCAAGGTCACCGCGGGGAACTCCTGTCCTTTGAACGACGGCGCCGCAGCGGTGCTGGTAATGGCGGAGGATAAGGCCAGATCTCTGGGGCTCAAGCCGCGGGCTCGGATCATCGCGTCGTCCGTCTCTGGGATCGCTCCTGAGATCATGGGCGTAGGGCCGATCGAAGCTGTTCGCAAAGTGCTGGATAAAACCGGAATGAAGATCAGCGATATCGACGTGGTCGAGTTGAACGAGGCCTTCGCGGCCCAGGTGCTTCCGGTCTGCGACGAACTTGGAATCGACATCGAAGAGCAACTGAATCCGCACGGTGGCGCCATCGCTCTCGGCCATCCCTTCGGTATGACGGGGGCGCGGATAATGGGCACTCTCATAAACGACCTGGAGACTTTAGACAAGACCATCGGGCTCGAGACGATGTGCGTGGGAGGCGGCCAGGGAATGGCGATGATCATCGAGCGGGTCGAATGAAATGAGCGTATCGGAAGGGGCTTCGTCCGAAGATTTCGAAGGCTTAGAAGAAGAGATCACGTTTCCGGGAGCATCGAGGCCCGATCGCTTTCGAGCCGTCGATTCATTCGGGTTGCGCATAGCCGTATACGAATGGGGCGACGAGACCGCCAAGCCGGTATTCCTCGTTCACGGGGGATTCGATTTCGCAGGCACATTCGATGTGTTCGCGCCGCTGCTGGCCGAGGCGGGCTATCGAGTGATTTCGTGGGATCAACGCGGTCACGGCGACTCCGAGCACGCGCATCTATACAGTTGGGACGCCGACATTAGGGACGCCCTGCGCGTCATCGACTCGGTTACTCGGGATCCCGTTCCGGTCGTCGGACACTCCAAGGGCGGCGCCCTGATGCTGCATCTCGCCGAAGCATGTCCGCACCGGGTCGCCAAGGTCGTAAACATCGACGGACTGCCTTCGAGGAGGCCGAGTCCTGACATCGCCGAACGAGAGCGAAGGCGAATGCTGGGAGAAATCTTGAGGGATTGGCTCTCACACCGGGCCCGCGCAGCAGATGCGCAGCGCAAACCTGGAAGCATCGACGATCTTGCCCGTCGGAGAGGACGAATGAATCCCCGGCTTCCTATCGAATGGTTGAGATACCTGGTGCCCATTGGCGCCAGACGCGACCCGGATGGCTGGCGATGGAAGATAGACCCGGCGCTTCGCTTCGGCGGATTGGGGCCATGGAAACCAGAGTGGGCTCTTTACAGGCTGCGGTCTATGTCTGCGCCGCTGCTCGGGATTTTAGGACTGCAACCGGAGCAAATGGGGTGGGGAACAACGCCCGAATCGATAAAGCCGTATCTCCCCGACGGCGCGCGCCTGGAGGTCTTCGAGGATGCAGGTCATTTCGTTCACATCGAAAAGCCGAAGGAAGTAGCCGCTTTGGTGGTCGACTTCATCGAGAACGGATAGGCATCTGGTCGGGCAATGGCGTTAGAAACCGTAAAATTGCGGCACTCCAAAGTCGAGTTAGCTTTGCATCGGCTTTCCGAAGCCACAGACGAAGCCGTCCATCCCCTCCTGTTCCTCCACGGACTTGGGGAGAAGTCGCCATCGCAGCTACCTCCCGAACTATCCGGCTGGCCGGGCCAAGTGTGGGCGCTGGATTTCACCGGACATGGCGACTCTACGGTGCCCAAGGGCGGCGGGTATACGGCGGAATTGCTCCTTGCCGACGTGGACACAGCGCTGCGTTATCTCGGGAAGGCGACCGTTGTGGGTAAAGGACTGGGGGGATACATCGCGTTGCTGGCAAGTGGAGCGTTGCCGGAGGTCGTCCACGGCGCGGTGATTCTCGACGGACCGGGATTGCTGGGCGGGGGCGCCCTGCCGGGTTCGTATTACATTGCGATGCCGGACGCATCGGCGGTCGGACCGCCCGATCCCTTCGCGCTGGTAGAGCTTGCCCGCGACATCAGGCCACCCGACTACGCCGCATCGTTTGTGTGGTTGGCGACGAGCTCGTCGAAGCTGGAGTATCCCATCGCAGTATGCGGAAAGCTGCGCCCCGAATGGCTCGAGGCGATCATAGGCGAGCCCGGCGTGATCGAGACCGACCTGGCATCGGCTCTGGAGATGTATTCGGTCGTACGGAAGGACTCCTGAGGGTTCGGATCACTTGCGGTTCTGATCGGTGAGACGCCTGCTACCTAAAGCCGCGCCGACTCAGCCCCTGCCGGACTTCGTCGAGAGTAGACTGAAATTCGGTACATAGATAGAAGGAAGGAGGGGCATTGATCGACCGATCCGAACAGAGCCCACTCGAGCGAAGGGTGGCGGCGCTCCGGGACTCGGGATTGAGCGAAGCCGCGATCGCGGTCAAGTTTCGTAGATCGCCGCGATTTATTCGGCAGGTTGTTTCGATGAGCGAGATGCGAAAGCAGCTCGGCGTCTCCGGCTCGCCGGTTCCAGAAACATCCCGCCGTTCGGGGATGTCACCCAGGCAGCGACTCGTCGTGAAGTGGCGTGAGCGGGGGGCTTCTTACGCAGAGATCGCCTCGCGGATGAGACGTTCGCCCTCGTATGTAAGGCAAATCGAGGCGATTGCTCGCAGCAGAGCCGGCTAGAGCCGGTTCGAAAGCCGGCGCGTCCTAAATTCCGGGTGGGGGCATCAACGGACTGAACGTTGGCATCGGGCTGGGGCTCGATGTCGGGCTCGGACTCGCTGTCGGGCTGGGGCTAGGACTTGGCGACGGTGACGGGCTGGGGCTCGGACTCGCTGTCGGGCTGGGGCTCGCCGTTGGAGAAGACGCGGGGCTCGGGCTGGATGGAGGCGTAGGCGACAGAGTAGGAGACGCCGTCGGCGTAGGTGACGGCGCCGAGCCTCGGCCGAGCATGAACGCCAAAGCCACGATCACGATCACAAGTAACGCGGCAACCACAATCAGGGCTATAAGAAGACCCCTGTTCTTCTTTTCCGGCTCGATATCCCGGCCGGGTTGTGGAGTTTGGGCCATGCCGCCCGGCCCCTGCGCGACTCCAGGAGTCGGCGCGTAGCGTCCGGTTGGAGGCTGTCCGTAGTCGACCATGGTGGGCTCTCCGGCGCCGGAATCCCCCGGAAAGCTACCTGGAGTTTCGGATCCGAAAGGTTGAGGAGGTTGATCCTCGCCACCATGTCCACTTAGGGTCTTATCGTCTGGGGGATTGTTGTCGGCCATTTAGGGTACTCCCGGGATCCAGTTCGGATTCTCTACGTCTGGGGCATTGTATCGGCTGGTATACGAGCGGTCTAGGCAATGGATAGGCAGTCTGCCGGAAGGAAAAGGCGACATGGATTTCGGAGTTCATCTGGGACCACAGCATCTTAGCTTCGAGGAGTTGATCCGAGCCTTCCGAGAAATCGAAGCTTTGGGCTTCGATTGGATTTCGGTCTGGGACCATCTTTATCCCACTCTGGGATCGGGATCGACGGCAGGTCCCAACATCGAGGCTACGGTAGCGATGACGGCGCTCGCTCAGGTTACAGAAAGAGTGCGAGTCGGATGTCTGGTCTTCAATTCCAGCATGCGAAACCCGGCGTTGCTGGCGCACCAGGTAGCTGCAATAGATGAGCTTTCCGGTGGACGGGTCGAGCTCGGACTCGGCGCCGGCTGGTTCGAGCGAGAACAAGTCGAGGCCGGGATTCCGTTTCCCAAGCCTTCCGTGCGGGTGAAGATGCTGGAAGAGTCGATCCGGATCATAAGGTTGCTCTTCACCGAAGACGAGGCTAGCTTTTCCGGCGAGTACTACAAGATCACCAATGCAAGGTGCGAACCGAAGCCTGTTCAGACCAGGGTGAGGATCTGGGTGGGAGGTTTCAGGCCACGGGTCCTCGGCGTTGCCGGGCGACTGGCCGATGGTTTCAACGTTGCTTATGTATCACCGAGCATATGGGAGACTGCATGGGCTCAGGTCAGGGAAGCGGCCCACGGGGCCGGTAGAAACGCCGATGAAATAGAGCCGAGCGTCAATGTGGGGCTGTTTATGTCTCCTGATGTGGAAGAAGCAAAGAAGCGGTGCATTGCCACCATGGGGCCTCAAGTCGCGGCTATGGGAGGACATTTGCTCGGCAGCGTCGACGACATCCAGTCGGTGCTGGATAGATACAAAAAAGCGGGTGTCAAAAGGGTCAATGTGGTGCTGCGTCCGCCGGTCGATATGGAGGAACTGCGCAAGTTCGCCCGAGATGTAATGCCGGCGTTCGCCGGCTGAGACAATTCTTTCCGCTCGAGCGCAGCATCGACCATCGACAGGAGGAATACGATCGATGAAGTTCGCTAATGTGGCCGGAAGAGCAGCGCTTGTAGTAGACGAGCTCGCTTTCTTTGTTTCGGAGATTTCCGGTGGCCGAATTTCGGACGATCCACAAGTGGCGATTCAGCAGTCCTGGGACGAGATGATCGAGCTTCATTCGAAAGGCGCTTACGACGGCGGGATCGCTGTTTCTCGGACAGAAATTGGCCCGCCGGTTCCGGCGCCTAGAGCCGTATTTGGCATCGGGCTCAATTACAAGGACCATGCCGAGGAGGCCGGTATGGAGATTCCTGATGTGCCTCCGGTCTTCACCAAATTTCCCACGTCGATTTGCGGCCCTTACGACGATCTGGTCTTACCGTTCGAGGGCGCTTGTGTGGACTACGAGGCCGAATTGGTGTTCGTCGTCGCACGAGAGGCAAAAAAGATCGACGCTTCCCGGGCATGGGACTATCTGGCCGGCTTCACTTGCGGACAGGATTACTCGGAGAGGACATTGCAGATGGCGGCCGGACGCCAGTTCTCTCTAGGCAAAAGCTACGACACGTTTTTTCCGATGGGTCCTTTCGTGGTGAGCTTGGACGAGATTCCCGATCCAGATGACCTGAAGCTTAGGTGTCGGCTGAACGGCGAGGTCGTCCAGGACGGTTCTACTTCTCAGATGGTTTTCGGTGTCGGGGAGCTCGTCGAATTTCTTTCGTCGGTGGTGACTTTACGTCCGGGCGATGTGTGCTTGACCGGTACTCCTTCGGGGGTCGGCTTCGTCAAGCGCCCTCCGCGCTTTCTCAAAGCCGGCGATGTGGTCGAGACCGAGATTGACAACGTCGGATTCATGAGAAATCAGGTCGTCCGTGCTTAGCCGGAAGTACTGTGCTTAGGCGGAAGCACCCGGAGACGTCGCAGACTCTATCTTTACCGCCGGTTCGATTCTTTGAGAGACGCGCCTCAGCGCCGCAATAACCGGCATGCCGGTGACCGCGACGAGAAGCGCATTGGCAAACGCTCCGGCCGCATCCCAGGCCAGAGATGTCGCCAGATAAAAGGCCCAGTAAGCGCGGAGGGTCTGGGCGAAGCTAGCTCCGGGTTGCCAGGAAAGTGGCCCCATGTCTCTTATGAAAGGCCAGAACCACAGGTTCATGATGGCGCCGTAGAAGAATCCCCACAGCCAGCCCCATCCGACCAGCACTGCAAGCTCCATGCGGTTTCCGAGCCGGCGGGTTAGAAGTCCTACCGTCCCGGAAGAGGCGCCTAAACAGCCGAGGGCCAGCATTTGATAGGGGAGCCAGGGTCCCACTCCGCCGGTGATGACGGCCGAGACGGCCATGGCCACTATCCCCAGCAACAGGCCGAATCGGGGGCCGAGGGCTGCCGAGGCGACGATGACAAGAAAGAACATTCCGCTGCCGCCTCCGGGAAGATCCAGCAAACGCAGCAAGCCGGCCATGGCGGACAGCACGCCGAGAATAGCGATACCCGCGCCGTTGAGCGCTCCCGATCGCACTTCGAGAAGAATGGCTACTACAACGAGAAGGCCCAGCACAGCGGAGACCAGCGGGGCATCGCCGCCGTGAGCCGCGTTCGGTAACGCTTCTGAGGGAAGCCAGAACGGATAGAGGAACGCCGCTGCGCCGACGACTCCAACCGATCCGTAAACGACAAAGGTGAGGAGCCGTCTACTCATCGGGCCGAGAGAAGGTTTTTCTCGACTTCGCCGGCCGTCATGAACGGCGGCAAAATTCTGTGGACCTGTGGTTCGTAGGGCGTGCCGGGAAGTACCCTGCGGGGGGGGCCGTCGGCCACGATTTTGCCGCCGTCCAGCATCACCACTCTGGTAGCCACTGAAGCCGCAAGCTCTGCGTCGTGTGTGGCCAGCACTACGGCGCCTCCTCTCGAGGCGTGGATTCCGATAAAACGGGCAAGCGCTTTCCTCGAGGAGGCATCGATTCCTCGAGTGGGTTCGTCGAGCAGCAAGATCTCAGCGCCCCCAACCGCTACCGCCCCCACAGCGAGGCGCTGGCGTTCACCGCACGAGGTGCTCCTCGGATGCCTGTTCGCAAGATGCGATATCCCTAATGCTTCCAACCAGTGATCGACTTTGACGGACTTCTGAGAGCGTTCTTCACCCATCAACTCGAGCGTTACCGCGACTTCGTCCCTCACGGTCGGCGCGAAAAACAGTCCCGAGGGGTCTTGAGGAACGTAGGCGACCCGGGAACGCCTGGTCACGGTTCCCCGGTCGGGCTGGGTGAGACCTGCCAGGCAACGCAAGAGCGTAGTCTTCCCCGATCCGTTCTTGCCGAGCAGCGCAATCACTTCTCCGGATTCGACCGAGAAGTCGAGGCGATCGATCGCTTTTAGGGGGCCGAAGGCGACTTCGATACCTCGAGCCTGCAGCGAGCAACTTATTTCTTTTTTGACAACCCCCGGTGCATCGACGGCTTGCGCGGAGTCGAAAGCTTTTTCCCGATCGAGGGTTTCCTGTAAAAAGAGGGACCGATGTTCGAGTTGGCCGGCGAGCTCGACGGCATCCTCGACGGTAAGAGGAGGAGGTTTCAATCCTAGGATGCGCCCCAATCTGGTTACCTCGGGCGACCCCTCGTATTCCGGAATTACTTCAGTCGTGTTCCCGTGCGCCTTGATGGTTCCTCTTTCGAGGAGCACAGCGCGAGGCGCCACGCGCACGGCCTGTTCGAGCCTGTGCTCGGAGAAAACGACGGTTACACCCTCGTCGGTCGCCAGATCCTCGATGCACTCGAAGACGGCAGCGGCACCTTCGGGATCCAACTGAGAGGTAGGCTCGTCGAGGACCAGGACGGCAGGTCGACATGCCACTGCTGCGGCCAGTGCGCAGCGTTGTTTTTCGCCGCCGGAGAGCGTTCCGGGTGAACGATAGAGGAAGTCTCTGATGCCGAATCGCTCTGCGACTTCTTCGATTCGACTCCTGATTTCCGATTCTTGCAGGCCGAGATTGCGCAACCCGAAGGCGAGGTCGCCCTCGACTTCGTCGACGACGAATTGAGCTTCCGGCTCTTGATGGACGAAGCCCACTAAGCCGGCGAGGTCTCTTGGCCGGACATGCCTGGTCGAGATCCCCCCTACGACGACGTCGCCAAAGAACCGTCCTCCTGTGGAGTGAGGCACCGTTCCGTTGATAGCTCTCAGCAACGAACTCTTGCCTGATCCCGAGCTTCCGACTACGAGCAGAGTTTCACCCGAGCCGATTTGAGCGGTGATCCCGTCGAGCCCTAGGGTTCCGTCGGGAAACGCGAAGCGAACGTCTTCGAATGAGATCGCTACCGCGGGCCGGCTTGGATCCGAACTCTGACTCGAGCGCCGGCTCTCCTCTAGCCGACCTACCTCCTCGGTGCTGCGGCGAGGCCGGGGTTTCGGTCGCAGCAAAACAGGGACTGCGAGCATTAGAACGGCGCCGAGGGAAAACAGCGAGAGGCTAGGCCAGGCGAGGCGATCCGGCGGCCAGGTAAGCGAGGAATCGCCGAGTAAAGATGCGATCCAGACTCCCAACGGAGCGCACAAGGAAGCCCCTGCCATGATCCAGTCGGACCCGGTCGCTTTGCGGGAGCGATATTTCGATGGCGCCTGCCTACCCGCTATCGAGATCGCTATTCCGAATCCGAAAACGGCTGTCACCATCAATGCCAGCGCAACGCGTCTGTTCCTAGCCACCAACGCGACCAGTGCGCCACCGATCGATGCGAGGGCGCCCGCCCCAATCCATCCCGCAGCCAACTCACCAGCAGTGGCGCGTCTCCTGCCGAATCCCCGCGAATCCATCGACTCAGAGAGCAGAACTGCCCGCTCTAGCGCAGTCTCCAAAACGGCCATCAGCACCCGCATAAGTCGATTCTTTTTGACGATCTGTCCTCCGGTACGGGCGCGGTCTGCTTCGCGAGCCTCACCAACAGCCTTGGTCAAAGACGGGACGAACGCCAGCGCGACGGCAATCGCAACGCTCAGCTCGAAGAACGACCTCGGCAACGCCTCCACGAGATCCCGGTGGCTCGCGACGGCGTTGAAAGCGGCAAAGACAGAGATGACCGCCAGCATTCCCAGCGCCTGCGTTACCGCAAAAGCGAGGGTCGAGGCATCGATCGCTCCTCCGAGTTCGAATCCTCCCAGAAAAGTCGGCAGTCGAACCGAGGGCGTAGTGAAAATCACGTGCTTTTCGGTGTGCGTGGTCGCGGCGATCAGCAGTACTCGAAGAAGAGAGAAGGCGGTCGCCCAGATCATGATGATCCTGAAGACATTCGTCCGCGCTTTGTCTCGGGTGGATGCGCCCACGACGACGATCGCGATGGCCACGATCAAGACCGAGTAGAAGGGCGAAGACGCGATTTGAGCAGCCAGCGCGGCGGCTAAAGCCCAAGCCAGCCAGGCTAGGCCGTGCCGGGTCGAATGCGTATGAATACCGGTGGTCGTTGACATTCGAGAATCCTGGTTGCTAGTCTCTCCGTGGCTGCGGTCGTGTGCGGCTCGGACGTCGCACACGGTCCCGAGGGCTGCGCCCTCGAGGACGGGGGAAGACCGGTGAAAGTCCGGCGCTGACCCGCAACTGTAAGCTAACGCTTCATCAGCGTCAGCAAGCCAGAGTACCCGCCGCCGCCGGCCGGCATGCGCCAAAGGTTCGTACTCGCCTGAGGCGCCGGTGTCGGTCTGTCCTGGTGCCCGCGCCGCCATGTGCGGCTGGAGCGGCCCTCGAGGATTGGGGCCGGCGGAGGTCGAAATGCGTAGCGAATGTACTCCCCGATTTTTCTGCAACCGCGCCCTTAGGTGGCTGGTCGGCGCGATCGTATTCGCTTCATCCCTCGGAGCGTTTCTACCCCTGATCGTCCCGGCTCGAGCCGAAGCGGCGGTTTCTGAGTGGGCGTCGGTGGCTCAGCGAGCTGTCGAATGGATCAAAACCCAGCAACAAAGCGACGGCGGATTCGAGGTGGCCGGATTCGCAGGGTTCGAGACACCCGACGCGGTTCTCGCGATAGCATCCGAGGCTCAGACCACCTCTACGTGGAGCACCTCTGAGGCCTTTTCCGCTGTCGCTTCGCTGCAATACGGAGGCGGCGGACCGACTCCTCTCGATTACCTTGACGATCTCGCAGAGCAGGCTGTTAGCAGCAACGCCGCTGGGACTGCTGCCAAGCTGATCGTGCTCGATGCGATTCCGCTCGGCATCGATCCATCCGATTTCGATCCCTCGGGTGACTCCCCATCTGCGGTAAACCTCGTCTCTACGCTGGATCCTGGAGGTTGTTCGGCCGACACCGCCTCGTTCGGATTTTTCAATCAGACGCTCTTTGGAATTCTGGCCAAGTATCTCGTATGCGGGGGCAATGTTCCTCCTTCAGCTGTGGCTACTGTCAGAGCGGCTCAACAGTCCAACGGGGGGTGGAATTTCCTGGGTGACCCGTCGGGAAACGATATAGACATCGATACGACGGGTATGGCGATCCAAGCCCTGGTGGCTTCGGGCGCCACGATCACCGATACAGCGGTATCGTCTGCGATCGCATTTTTGGCTCGCTACCACAACTCAGACGGAAGCTGGAGTTCTTTCGATACCCCGAATCCGAACTCCACCGCTCTGGGGATATTAGGAGTGGAAGCGGCAGGATTGGACATATCGAATTCGTGCTGGCGGGACCGGTTCTATCCGGAAGGGGCCGGCGCACCCTACGTGCCGCCCGATAGCTGGCTCGCTTCTCAACAAGACGTCGACGGTCACATCAGGAGCCCGTTCGATTCGTTCGGGATCAACACTTTCGCCACATCCCAGGGCGTAGAAGCATTGCTCAGAAACTGGCTTCCGATCGCAAAAGCGCCGGCGACTCCTTGCACCCGTCGCGCCTATTTGGCCGAAGGCGCCACTGCGGGCGATTTCGAGACATGGATTCTTCTGGTCAATCCGGACGCGGCTGCCGATGCTACGGCTCGGCTGACCTTTCTCACAGAAACCGGGCGCGTTCCGGGCCCTGTCGTGATGGTGCCTCCGCTTTCCAGGCGTTCGATCCGTGTAGACGACTACGTCACGAGGTTCGACGTCGCTACGATCGTGGAGAGCCTCGATCTGCCGGTCCTCGCCGAGCGCGCGGTGTACTCCACGACCCCCGGTAAGCGAGGGGCTCACCTCGGCAAAGAAACGACGGCGCCGACGAATTCATGGTTCCTCCCCGAAGGCGCAACAGCAGGCGGCTTCGAGACCTGGATTCTTATCGCCAATCCCGACGAGTCGCAGTCT
>VAPR01000067.1_pt1 | contig 68363 bp, 63 predicted proteins | sample 3380701 | NCBI WGS metagenome assembly VAPR01 (sample SAMN11536904, study PRJNA540576) | hot springs metagenome | isolation source: hot spring wet sediment | place: Spain: Lobios | collected 2014-01
TCTATATTATCTGCTTGCTTCATCATATTATAATTATAGGAATTATAGGTAGTCCTACGAACCCTGGAACTGGTGGGCGGGAAGGGACTTGAACCCTTGACCTTGGCTGTGTGAGAGCCACGTCCTAACCATGCTAGACCACCCGCCCTATACATTCATATTTTTAATTTGATGATTGTATATTTTTACTATAAATTATTTACCATTATCAATCCATTATATAGTTTAGTCTTATAATAGATCTTAAATCTTATATGGTTACTATATCTATATTATATTATTTATTATTATTATACAACTTACTTCTTTGCTCCTAGAGCTCTATTCTTTAATCTCATCTTATCACCCCTGCACTTTCTACACCTTATAGCATCTATGGAGTTCCTTGCCCCACACTTGAAGCAGATCTTAAAGAATAGTCTACGCCTCTGTGCCAACTGCTTCTTGAATGTATCTGTTATAGGCATACCTACTTCTTACTATTGCTCTAGGTATTTTTAGCTTTCTTTACTTATTAATAATTGGTAAATTATGAATACTGGATCATAGCTTAAATCCATCTGCTCTATAATTATGGTAAGAGTAGCTTCTATCCCTCCATACAACACCATGCTTACTCTTCTTAATCCCACTAAGGAATCCATAGAATATGATAAGTGATGCTAAAGGCATACACAGACCATGGATAGGGTTTACCTTTATACCAACACCCTTTACTGTATTTAGCATTGATATTATTATCATAATAATAATTGTTGCTATGCTGGAATACAGTAGGTATAGACTTAATTGTATACTGCTAACAAGTAATGAGTATGGTAATGATAGTAAAGGGTATACAAAGAGGAAGAAGGTTAATGCTACTATACCTATAGCCTTTGTCTTGCTAACAGCATATATTGGAGCAATAAGCCTAGCAAGACCATTTACAAGGGTATTAAGATCCCTAGACCATACTGCATAGAATAGATGATCAGCAAGGTACATCCTGATCTTGAACCCTTGCTTCTTTGCTCTTGCTCCTAATGCCCCATCCTCTATTATCTCATTCCTAACACTGCTATGTGTACCTATAGACTCATAAACACTCCTCTTTATTATATAGTAACTACCAAAGAAGTAGCCTGTATCATGCTTACTGCTATTAACCCTTAATGGTGAGTACCTTGAGTATAGAAATGTTAATAGCAAAGGTACTGTTATCTTACTCCATCTATCTATGCACTCTAGCCTAGGTACTAGGGTTAAGGCATCTAGATCATTGCTAAGCATGTTTGATACTGCTAGGCTTAGCAATCTTTTATCATGTAAGCTATCAGCATCTGTAAAGAGCAGTAGTTCAGCATTAGAGTGAGTATATGCATTGTAGCATGCCCAGTTCTTTCCAACCCAACCCTCTGGCTTACTATTTAAGCGTATAAATGTTATCTTGTTACCCATCCTCTTTGCATAATCATTTATTATATTTGGTGTATCATCTGTTGAGCAGTCATCAACAACAATTACTCTATAGTTACTGTAATCCTGCTTAAGCAATGACTCAAGGCACCTTGATATAAATCGTTCCTCATTCCTTGCTGGAACTATTATATCTACACTAGGGTATCTGCTTATTCTTATTGCATTATGCTCATCATAAGCAAGTTTAGGGGCATGCTTGTAAGTCTTCAATGCATATGCTAAGAAGTATATCCATGTACCCAATACTCCTAATGCTATAGATAGCATAATAGCATTGATAATAGTTAGTAGCATACTTGCATCATTTAACATTAGCATATAGCGTAATAGTATTTGCTATTTAATTTATTATTTTCTAGAATTAACTGTTATTAATTGACTTAGATATGGCGGCACTACTTATCCTCTCCAATGCATCCTTTGTACCTTCTTCTATATGCCCTTTAACCATGGATGAGAATACTGAGAGCATCCCCTTTAGTCTTATATCCCATAGCACATTAACCTTGGTCTTACCATTCATATCCTCTAGAGTTATCACTTTATGCCCTTGCATAGGACCATCTAGTATATTAATATCAATCTTCTTGAGAGGCTCTATGCTTACTACCTCCTTGCATAAGGAGTCTCTGAATGCTATTGTAACCTCTCTAGTTATTGTATTACCATCCTTGCTTATGTTCTTTACACTCTTTGTACCATGCCAGTACTTTGGCTCATTATCAAGATCACTAACTATACTCCATACTCTATCTATTGGTGCATCTATAACCTTGCTAACCTCTAGCCTTATACCCATGGTTATTAATCAATAGAACATCTATTTAAATTAAAAATTAATTGTTATTGATCTATTGTTATTATGTAGAGTTGCTAAAAGGTACATATCTTTATGGATGTAAAACTAAACTTTTTAGATTAAACACACTCATTATCTAGTAACATTTTTAAATTCCTCTTTAGATAGTATGAAGGTAGGCGATGGCATCCGCCTAGGCATTAGTTATCTAATGCCTGAACCGCCCCCAGGGCTGATGATGCCTATTATAAAGAAAGAGTGATTTAGTATGAGCATAGATGAGCATTACAAGAACGGGGGTATGATGCCTATTGGTTGATCTATACAATAGTGCTATAATCGCATCATCCATAATAATAGCAGGGATTGTAAGTTCAAGAGTAAAGATATCCTCCTCCATAATAGAAGTTGTTATGGGCATAGTATTAGCAAACATCCTCCTATTAAAGATAGAAGGATGGCTTGATTTCCTTGCAACATTTGGTGGTCTAATACTTACATTCCTAGCTGGGGTTGAGGTAGAGAGTAGACTGCTTAGGAAGAGGTTTAAGGAGAGTGCTTTAATAGGCACATTAGCATTTGTAGCTCCTCTTGTAGGAGAGATGGTATTCCTAACATTATTCACGGATTGGCAGTTTAGCACAAAGTTAGCCTCTAGTTTAGCCTTAACAACAACCTCAGTAGCAGTGGTTTATGCTGTACTTGCTGAGTATAATATAATACGTACAGAGTTTGCAAGGACTATAATAGCAATAACGTTTGTTAATGATATACTTACTATAATTGGCATAAGCCTGATTGAACCTAATTTTAGTATCATAACATTAGCATTCTTCTCTACCCTTGCAGCATTAGCATTAGTGATACCAAGGCTTATGAGTGCACTTGTATCCAAGTATGGGAATAAGGTTATTGAGATAGAGTTAAGATCTATCTTTGCCTTACTCTTTATCATATCCTTCTTTGCAGATAAGGCAGGTATGCATGCTGTGTTTGGTGCATTTACCCTAGGGCTTATATTTGCTAGTACTCTACAGAAGCATGAGCATATACTTGCTAAGATGAGAAGTATAACCTTCACAATACTCTCTCCAGCATTCTTTATAAGAGCAGGGATGCTTATATCGGTAAGTGCTATAGTACAGAATGTAGTGATAGTAATTATGCTACTTGTAGTAAAGATCTTAGCAAAGTTTGGGGGCTGTTATATATTATGCAAGAGGTATATACCTGAGGCTCCTACATTCTCAACACTCTTGTTAAGCACTGGGCTTACAGTTGGTACAATAACAGCTACAATAGGGAGAGATCTTGGTCTGCTTACACAAGAACAGTTCTCTATTACTGTTATAGCTGTTATACTAAGTGCAGTTGTACCAACTATTATAACAAAGAGGTTTGTACCAAAGCATGTATAAACTGCTCTGTTATGACTATTATTGCACATGCATAAGTAATATATTATATAATTTTTGTGTATAATTACATAGAATTATCTAAACAAGTTTTAAATATAACAATGTTATCTAATCCTTATATGCAAAAGAATATTGAACAGGCTAATGATGATAGTGTAACTGAGCAGTGGGGCTTACCTGAGGAGGTAAGGAGTGTTGAGGAGATGGTAAGGTTATATAGAGAGGGTAGGATAAGTGATGAGGAGTTTAGGCGCTTTAGGCTACAACATGGCATGTATGGTTCAAGGCTTAACAAGGATTACACTATGGTTAGGATAAAGGTTCCTGCTGGTATACTAACCCCTAGACAGCTTGTAAGGATAGCAAAGTTAAGTGAGGACTTCTCTATAGGCAGTGCACATGTAACAACTAGGCAGAATATACAGTTACATTGGGTATACCTTGATGATGCACCAGCAGTAGAGCAAGGGCTTGTAGAGGTTGGGCTTACTACTAGAGAGGCTTGTGGTAATACGGTAAGGAATGTTACATGCTCACCATTCGCTGGAGTATGCATAAATGAGCCATTCGATGTAACACCTTATGCTAAGGCATTAGCAAGGTTCTTCCTAAGGAACCCTATGTGCCAGAACCTCCCAAGGAAGTTCAAGTTCAACTTTGCATGCTGTAATGAGCATAGTTATGCTAGGATAGCAGATGTAGGTCTAGTACCAATGATAAAGGATTATGGTAATGGTAGATTAGTAAGAGGGTTCAAGGTTTACATAGGGGGAGGCTTAGGACCAGCATCGTATCTAGCAGAGGAGTTGGAGGAGTTTACACCAGAGGATATGCTCCTGCCTACTGCAATGGCTGTTATAAGGCTATTTGATAGGCTTGGTGATAGGGAGAAGGTGCATAGGAATAGGATGCGCTATCTAGTACATGATATGGGTTTTGAGAAGTTTAAAGAGCTTGTATTGAAGGAGAGGAGTATAGTTAATCTAACCAAGTCAGTATTGGTTAAGTTAGATATTAAGGATAAAGATAAGGTACAAGTGCAAGATGATGGTTATGATCATATTGAGTTTAAACCATTCAACCCTCCAGATGGCTTTGATAGATGGTATAGTAGCAATGTAGTTAAGCAGAAGCAGAGAGGATATGTTACAGTGCTTATACCATTGCAAGCAGGGGATGTTACTGCTAGACAGTTAAGGGCATTAGCAAATATATGCAAGGAGTTCTCTTTAGAGAGATATGTTATTACAACCCCATGGCAGGGTTTTGCCATTAGATTTGTAAAAGAGCATAGACTGGTTGAGTTATACAATGCATTAAAGGAGGTAGGATTAGCAAACTATGGTGCCCTAGGGGTAACAGCAGTTGTAGGCTGTACAAGTACAACCTCTTGCAATTTAGCAATAACAAATGCACATAGGTTAGCAAAGGAGATAAGGAGCAGGTTAATAGAGCTAGGGCTTGATATGAATCAAGCATTCAAGGATACTACAATAAAGTTAAGTGGATGCCCAAACTCATGTGGGCAGCATATGATAGCTACCATAGGCTTCTTTGGTGCTGCAATAAGGATAAACAATACCCTTACCCCAGCATACAACATGCTATTGGGAGGAAAGGTAGGTAAGGATAATGCATTAGGCACTGTAGTAGCAAGGGTACCAGCAAAGAGGATCATAGATGTTATACTTAGATTGATAGATGTTTATAAGCAAGAGTGTAAAGATGGTGAGTCATTTGCCTCATGGATAGATAGAGTGCTTAAGGGTGAAGGTAATGGTAATGTTAAGGATATTAATGCATTGAAGGCAATAATAGATGAGGCAGCAAGGTTACCAGAACCTGATAAGGAGCCAGAGGCTTACATGGACTATGGTAGTGATAATAGGTTCATAGTAAGGACTGCAAAGGGTGAGTGTGCTGCATGATGCTTGCAAGGAGGTACCCAGTGCTAGTTGAGCCAGAGGAGTTATATAAGCGTATAAAGGATAAGGATCCAAGCATATTTGTGATTGATGTTAGGAGAGAGGAGGAGTATGCTAGGGAGCATATACCAAGTGCTGTATCATTACCCTTAGCAAGGGTTATAGAGAGTATGGATCCATTAGCATTAGTAAGTTTATTCTCTAGCATAGGTTTAGATGTAAGCAGTAGTACTAAGCATGTAATAGTATACGATGATACATTTGGTGCATTAGCAGCAAGGGTTGCATGGACGCTAGAGTATCTAGGGTATGAGAGGGTATCACTATTATCAGTAACTTATAACATGTGGAAGGAGTTAGGCTTTGATCTTGAGTATGGTAAGAGCAATAGCAGTAGTTCAATAATAACTAGCAATAGTAATCTTAGCATAAGTGTTAATTCTAGCATACTAGCAGATTATGAGTATATAAAGAGTATAGTTGAAAGCAAGAGTAGAAAGAGTAGGTTATTGGATGTTAGAGAGAGGCTTAATTACCTTGATCATCATATACCAAATGCCATAAACATACCATGGAAGGCATTCTCTGCTGAGGATAGGATACTCAAGAGTAAAGATGAGATAGCAAGGATGCTAAGGAACCGTAAGATAAGCATGGATGATGAGGTTGTAGTCTACTGTGGGAGCGTTGGTACCCTATCTGGGTTATCATACTATGCACTAAGGTTAGTAGGACATAGCAATGTTAGATTGTATGCAAAATCATTAAAGGAGTGGAGATCATTGAACCTTCCACTGGAAGGGTTTAAGAATGCACACTACTGGGATCTATCTGCTGAGTAGTAGTTAATAACAATAATATGTTGTTATATAATATATCTTACATGTTTTATACACGTAAGGCATTTATACATACAATTATAATATAATGCGATGAAGTACACCGTACTTGCAGGGCTTAGTGTAATGGCATTGATGGTAGCAGTAACAGTAGTAAGTAATGCATATGCTACTGGAGGACCTCCTCCACCACCAGCAGACCAAGAATGTAGTAAATATGTGGAGCAACCTAGTGATGCACATACCCTAACTTTAGATAAGAGCAATGTACTACCAGGTGATAATATAACTGCAACTGCTTCTGTTACAGGCAATGGCACAGGGGCAAACAGGATAAGGTTCGTATGGATAGATGATCAGACTAATACTGTAGTACAGGAGAATATATACACAAGAGGTAGTGATAGTGTTCCATGGAGCAGGAGTGATACATTCATTGTGCCCTCTAGTGCTAAGCCAGGGGATAGTTTTACTGTAGTAGCATGTTTTGAGTCACCAAACAACACTAATGCAAAAGGGGTAACTCATCATGTTAATGTAGGTTCGTTCATGGTAGTTCCTGAGAGCATACTAGGAGCATTAGCACTCACTGGTGCAGGCTTTGCAACATTCTATGCCTATAGTAGGCGCAAGTAAATAATAACATTATTTTATTTTATTATTATGATGAATACTTCTTCTCAAGCATCTTTAACTCATCTAGCCCAACAAGTTTATTGAACTCATTAAAAGTTAGCAGTCTATGCATTATACTCCTAGTATCCCTCCTAGCCTTTAGCAATGAGAGTACATCCATAATAGCATAAGCAGATGCAAATACAGCTGTTAATGGGAACAGTATAAGCCTATAACCTAACCTCTCCAACTCATCTATGCTAAGCAATGGTGTCCTTCCTCCCTCTATCATATTTGCTACAGTTGGAGCCTTAACCTCTCTGCATATCCTTGCCATCTCATCTATACTCTTAGGAGCCTCTATGAATACAAGATCTGCTCCTACCCTAGCATACTCATTTGCCCTATCTATAGCCTCATCCAAGCCTAAAGGTTCTAATGCATCTGTTCTAGCAACAACTATGAACTCACTGCTCCTTCTAGCATCTAATGCAGCCTTAAGCTTCTGTATATACTCATCCCTAGCAATAACCTGCTTCCCTTGCATATGACCACACCTCTTAGGCCATACCTGATCCTCAAGGAATACACCCTTTGCACCAGCATCCTCAAGTTCCCTAACAACTCTTCTTACAGTTAAGGCATTGCCATACCCAGTATCTATATCAACTATCAATGGTATACTTATAGCCCTTGCTATCCTCCTTGCCTGCTCTATAACCTCGTTAGCATTAAGCAACCCATAGTCTGGTAAGCCTAGCATGCTTGCAGATACACTATACCCAGACTGGAATACAGCCTCAAAGCCTAGATGCTCTGCTATCTTTGCACTTAGGGCATCGTAAACCCCTGGTACAACTATTGCATTATTATTATTACCATTCCTTATCCTATCTATTAAAGATGCATTTGAGTCCTTTACCACCCTATAGTATTGCATAAATAGCATAATAAAAATTACTTCATGCATGAGCATAGATATGCTTATAAGAGATGCTAAGGTTGTAATACCTAGCATAGGTATAGTAGAGAGGAATATTGTTATAGATGATGGTAAGATCAAGGGTTTAAGTGTAGATGAGTATGATGCAAGTGTTAAGATAGATGCATCTAACCTATATGCAATACCAGGGCTTATAGATCCTCATGTACACTATGGCGTATTTACCCCAATAGACCTTGCTGCAGAGAGTGAGTCAAGGAGTGCAGCAGTAGGAGGTGTAACTACAATGATGAGGATGCTTAGACTATATGCTAAATATACAGATAAACTTGCAGCACATCTTAATGCAAGTAAAGGCTCCCATTATGTGGATTATGCTTACCATGCATCAATACTCATGGATGAGCATCTTGAGGATAAGGAGTTAGAGTATTGCATAAGGAATGGGATAACATCCTTTAAACTTTACATGAACCTAAAGGGTGAGTTAGGAGGCATATACATGGATATAGATCCTTACACAAGTAGGCTTGAGTATGCTAAGGTTAATACTACTGAAGATATGGTAGAGAGGGCAATAAGCAAGGTATCTATGCTAAACTGCTTAACTCTAGTACATGCAGAGGATGCAGATATATGCTATGCTGGGATGCTAAAGTGCAAGGAGCAAGGGTTAGATGGTCTTAAGGCATGGAATGATGCTAGACCAAGCATAGCAGAGTACAATGCTATAATGCATATAGCAGATCTTGTAAGCAAGTATGATGCAAGTGTGTACATAGTTCATGTAGGCTCCTCTCTAGCATTGGATGCTATTGCAAGTGCAAAGGCTAAGGGTTTAAAGATATATGCTGAGACATGCCCTCATTACCTTACGCATACATATGAGTTTGATGTAAGGGGAAAGGTTGTACCTCCTCTAAGGAGTAAGGAGGATAATGCTAGGGTATGGAATGCCTTAGCCTCTGGTTTGATAGACTGCATGGGAACAGATCATGTTGCCAATAGGCTTGAGATGAAGATAGCAGATAATAGTGTATGGAATGCCTTAGCAGGATTCCCAGGGCTAGCAACCATGCTACCAGTGCTTCTTAGTGAAGGGGTTAACAAAGGCAGGATAACACTAGAGCAACTAGTTAGGGTTACAAGCCTTAATACTGCTAAGATATTTGGGTTAAGTACCAAAGGTAGGTTAGAGCAAGGTTACGATGCTGATATAGTGCTTATAGATATAAAGAAGGAGCAGAAGGTTGATCATGAGAGGTTGCTATCATACTCTAATTACTCCATATATGATGGAATGCTCCTTAAGGGATGGCCTGTATACACTATAGTTAGAGGAAGCATAGTTATGGAGCATGGTAATATTGTAGGTAAGAAAGGATATGGGCTTTATATTGCAAGAGATCCTAATCCTAATCAATAATAATGCTATTATTTTATTACCTCAATCTTATTATCCTTCATAATCTTATAATAAACATCAGCATGTTTTGTGAATAAGCCTACCTCTATGACTCCTGCTATACATTTAATCTCATGCTCCAACTCAACAAGTTTATCCTTGCCATTATCATAATACTTGCTAATATCAATTGCAGTATCAAGTATTATATTCCCATTCTCTGTTATTACAGGATAACCTTTATCATTAACCCTTATTACTGGTTTAGCATTAAACCTATCTATCAGAGTTTTAGTAACATAGGATCTAGCGTATGGAAGAACCTCTACTGGTATAGGCAATGTTAATCTATCAACATACTTGCTCTCATCAGCAAATATCATAACCTTCTTAGCTGCATGAATTAGTACCTTCTCCCTAAGTAATGCCCCTCCACCACCCTTTATCATATTTAACTTGCAATCTATCTGATCTGCACCATCAAATACAATATCTATACATGGTAAAGGCTCTATAATATTGAGCCCAAGGGCTTCAGCCTTAAGCCTTATCTGAAGTGATGTTGGTATGAACCTTAATGAATCAATGTTTATGGTTGCACTCTTATTACCGTTATCACTACTACTACCTTTCTTACCCCTTATTGAATTAACAAGTGTATCAAGGATAAGGGCAACAGTTCTACCTGAACCTAAGCCTATAACCATTCCATCAGTTATTTCCTCTAATAGAGTATTGGGGAGCATATTATGATTTATGAGCATACATCTTACAGAAGAGTGCGCTTATTTTAATCTTAATCCCTAGTCATCATTCTTTCTCTAACTTTGATATCATATCAACGATCTGCTTCTTTAACTCCTCGATCTCATTAAACTCGTAATTGTTATTGTTACTATTATTATTATCATTAATTGTATTCATTGGTAGAGGATCAAGTCCTTTATCTCTCTGATCTCCTTCCTTATACTCTTCTTCCTCCTCCCTCTTCTTATTCTTACTATTATTATACCTGTAATCTTTTTTAGTTTTAGTAATGCTCTTATTTTGGTGCACCTTGATGTTGTTATACTCTCCTAGATTAAGCATCTCTCTTCCCTGCTCTTTACTATTATTATTTAGACTCCTCTCTTCAAGTTTTGAATATATATCATCTAGTCTAGATAGCATTTTATTCATAGTAGTGATGAGTGTATAGGCAGAGGTGTTTGAACCTAGATCTAGGTAATAATTAGAATTAGGGTTAGGATTAGAATATGAACCATTATGCTGATCATAAGTAATAACAATACCATTATTAGCACTTAAACTATTGCTAACTTTTGATTGATTATTATTATTATTATTAACCATACTTTCATCATATCTGTTTAATAATAAAATATACTCATGCTCACTTATCTTACCTTGCTCTTTGTACTCTCTAAGCCTGTTATCTGCCATACGCCTTATTCTATCCTTAATCTCACTCTCTGTATAATGGTTTACACTTGTATTATGATGTATCCCTCTTGCAAGTACAGTTACTGCACCCGCTAGTCCTGCTGCTATTATAGCCTCTATCATTGGTACTTAACATCCTTACTACTTACTATTATCCTTTACTTCTTGCTACTCGATGCTAGATCTTACTACTTACTCTTCTACTTCCTTAACTTACTATCTGGGAATCCACAACTTGAGCAACGCTTCTTCCTTACATGGAAAGAGTTACTCCCGCATCTCCTACACCTTACATGAACTCTGCCCTTGTTATGCTTCCCCATCGATGGGGTTCCTTTCATTGCTCATCACTTTGGTGATATCATCACAACGTTATCTCCCCTAACCACTATTGTACCCAACTCTGCAGACTTGCCATCCTCTAGTATCTCCTCAGACTTTGATAAGAGCAGGTTCATGTGCTGATCGTAGCCTAGTAGAGTACCTCTTATAACCTTGCCTCCCTTCATCTTTATTAACACTACACCTCCAAGGCTCTCATCCAATACCTTAACGGCCATATCTACAGACATGCTTATCACTTAACCTTATACGATTGCATATATCAAATTAACTCTTTCTATTTAAATATCGTTCATACATACTCTCTATAGCATTTATGGCATCTACTATACTATCTATTATCAAGTTAAGCATCTCTTCTCCAACATGCTTACTTGCTCTGCTAGGATCTCCTATTATACCATCATCAGTTAACCTTGATATAGACTCTGCTAAAAGGGTGATGTTATCCAACACTACCATGGATACCTTAGCATTAGCATTAGCATTATAACCATTACCTCCATCATGATCAGATTCTAGTCTTATATCCTTGCCCATCTTTATCTTATCGGTCTTTACCATGTTAGAATCTATTGCAAACATAAGAGATGTCTCTTTCATCCCAGCATGATCACTACCATCTATAAATACCCAGTATGGTATACTTGCTAACATTATATTAGGATGCATTAGACTGATCTCTTTTATGCATGAGAGTATAGCATGCTCATTGCCATAGTGTGCATTCAGTATGATTATCCTCTTTACACCATTATATATAAGGGAAGAGCATATATCCTCTATAACCCTTGTTAAAGACTCCCTGCTTATACTTATGTTGAATAATGGCTTATGCTCATATGATATGCCATAGTTTATAGGTGGTAATACTAGGGCATTTATCCTCTCTCCTACCTTTGATGCAATATACTCTGCTATAGTTGTATCAGTTGCTAGTGGGAGATGCTTACCATGCTGTTCAAGTGAGCCTATAGGTAGTATAGCCTTGATCTTAGGATCAGCACTTATAGCATATCTAACCTCCTCATCGCTTGCATATTTTAGGTTCATATTTATTATGTGCAGATTACTTATTAAAAATTTAATCTATGCAGGTTGATATGCCTATTATTAATCTATTATCTTAGCATAGATAGCAATGGATTGCTATATCTGGTTTAGTATAAAATAATTGATGAATATAGATAGTTAAGTTAAATTTCCTATATTACATATACTTTATACTTTATAATCTATTACCAACTCTGGTAATGATCATTATATTTATATCATACCTTTACTATAATATTATTGTAGGGTGGTATGGATGAAGCATAATATAATGATAAGGATGGTACGTGCAATGGATAAGATGTTAATGTTGGTATTCACCATAGTGATACCTATACTGATGCTTGCATATCCAGTGAATGCTTATGGTGTAGATGCTATAATATTATATGCAGCACTGATCTCTACATGGGCGTTCATGTTAACAAGCCTTGCTGCAATGGTAAGCATCAGTGTTAGAGGTAATGTTAAGAGTAATCACTACCACCATACCACCCTACTGATGGGGAGGGGGTTCTCATGGGCATAAGTAGTATAACTGTTAAGGATGTTATGAGAACTGATGTAAAATACATAACTAAAGATGCAACTTTACATGATGCTATAAAGGCAATGAGTAGTTCATGGGTAAGTAGTCTTATAGTAGTAAATAGCAATAAGGAGCCATTGGGGATAGTAACTGAGAAGGATGCTGTAAGAGCATTGGCATGGAGTGTTAATGGGCTAGATCTTAAGGTAACCAATGCTATGAGCACACCAATTGTAACGGTAGAGGATACAGCATGTCTTGATACAGCACTTACAGTAATGGTTGAACGGGGTATAAATCATCTGCCAGTAACCAATAGAGGTAAGATAGTAGGGATATTAACAAGTAGAGATATAGTAAGGTTCATAGTAAAGAATAGACTACTTGCTCCAGAGGTTATAGAGAGTCTTAATATAAAGATGAGGAGTGAAGATGATGTATCAAGGTTAAAGAGTATGTTGAGCCATGGATCAGGACCATATATAAATAGACCCCTCTCCATCACATAATTTGAATTAATAAAATGAGCCTAACCTATTACTAAAATACCTTGCAATTATAGGCGCTGCAACCATATGCATTATTCCATACAATGCTGCTGGTAAACCTATGATTGGGCTTAGACCCATGCTACTTAAAATGCTTAATGTTACTGTAAACTCTTTCATACTTATGTTGTAGATTAGAACTACACCATCATGCTCATCCCATGCTAATGCCTTTCGTATGTAGAATCCTAATGCAAGTGTAGATATTAGATGTATTAACGATGCTAAGAAGGCAGATACAAGTATCAATGCGGTTGCAGATGCTAAAGTATATGCAAGTGCCCCAATGACCATTACAGTAGGTAATGCAGATAATATTGATGATGCTTGATAAAGTTCATCATACCTTCTCACTATGCTTACCTTGCTCCTTATTATAGAACCTAAGGCTAATGGTAGTAAGACAGTAATAAGAAGTGATAACATCATGTCAACATAGTCAACCTCTACCATCTTACCCACTAATACATAAACTATAGCAGGAGATACTAATGGGCTTAACGATGTTGATAATGCAAGTATGCTAATTGATAATGCTATATTCCCATTTGCTAGCTTAACCCATACAGGTATAGTCTGCTCACTAGGCATAGAGCCATGCAATACCTGCCCAAAGATAAGATCCTCTCTACCAATAAGCAAGTATGCAGATATGAACCCAAACAGAGTTGATGCTATATACTGTAATGGTATAATAACTGCTAGCCTAGATGGTTTAAAACCTTTGCTAACTATATCGTGTATGCTTAACATTAAGCCAGAAGAGAACATCATGCCTATTAGGAATAATGGGAGCAAGGGGAAGAGGTTACTTATTACAATGCTAGGCACTGTAATACCTAGTATTAAAGAGGCTATAACAAATATTATAGCCTTGTTAACTATTACACTAATTATATTATATTGCATATACTATATCATTTATCCTCATATTAAATATATATAATTCAATAGCATTAAGAATAAACTTTTATATTCTAGGCATACCAAGGTTGCTTATGCGCTTATTAGAGTATCAGGCAAAGATGTTATTCAAAGAGTATGGCATAAGGATACCTAGAGGCTATCTAGCCTCAAGCATAGATGAGGCTAAAAGGTACTCTGCTGATCTAGGCTTCCCTTTAGTACTCAAGGCACAGGTTAAGATAGGCGGTAGAGGTAAGGCTGGTATAGTGAAGTTATGCGGTAATGCAAGGGAGTTGGAGGATAACTTTACATCTATGCTGGGCAAGAGCGTGCAAGGCGAGGTTGTTAAGAGCATACTACTTGAGGAGTTCGTAGCCCATGATAAAGAACTTTATCTCTCAATATTCCTAGATAGGAGTAGAAGGGCATACACAATGATAGCATCGCCAGAGGGAGGTGTTGATATAGAGAGTGTAAGCAACAAGATAGTTAAAGAGATAGATATATTCGATGAGAGATCAAATGATAAAGTATTATATGAGGTAGCATCCTACCTAGGCTTCAACGAGGATAGCACTATCTTTATAGATGTTGCTAGCAGGTTATTAAAGTTGGTTAATGAGAAGGAGGCTGAGTTAGCAGAGATAAACCCTCTTGCAGTTACAGACTCTAGCCTAATAGCATTGGATGCCAAGGTAATAATAGATGATAACGCACTCTTTAGGCATGAGGAACTAAGAGCATTTGAGGAGCAGAGCATAGAGACAGAGGCTAGGAAAGGAGGGTTCTCATTGGTTGAGTTGGATGGTAACATTGCTGTTATAGGTAATGGTGCAGGTTTAGTCATGTCAACCATGGATATGCTCTCTGATGCAAATGGAAGACCGGCATGCTTCCTAGACGTTGGTGGAGGGGCAACGCTAGATAACATATACAAGGCATTGAATCTAGTGAGTAGGTTAAGCAACGTAAAGGCTATACTTGTTAATCTATTTGGGGGTATAGTTGATACAAGCATAGTTGCTCAGGCTATAGTTAATGCATATAGGGATGGTGTAATCAAGGTACCACTATTTGCTAGGATAGCTGGTAGGAATGCAGAGATAGCAAGGGAGATGCTAAAGGGTACAAAGGCTGTAATGTTCGATTCTGTAGAGGATGCTATAAAGAGTGCAGTAGATGCAGTATCAGATACAGATAATAGGAGATGATATGTATGAGTAACAGCATGCTCTCAAGCAAAGTTACTGATCTTTTCAATATACTGCAAGGGAGTAGAGAGGATAAGGATTACAATAAGAAACCTGTTATAATACAAGGTATAACAGGTAAGTTCGGTAGCCTTCATACTAGGTTGATGCTTGAGTATGGTACAAACATAGTTGCTGGAGTAACCCCTGGTAAAGGAGGGCAGATATTCAATGGTATACCTGTGTATGATAGTGTTAAGGATGCTGTTAAGGAGCATGATGCAAAGATATCAGTAATGTTTGTTCCAGCACCATACTTCCTTAATGCTGCAGTAGATGCCCTAACCAATGGTATCAAACTTCTTGTAGCAATACCAGAGCATGTACCAGTGAAGGATACTTTAAGGTGTATAAGACTTGCAAGGGAACATGGGGCTATAGTTGTAGGACCAAACACACCTGGTATAATAGTACCTAATGTAATAAAGTTGGGTATAATGCCAGCACAACCATTCACTAAAGGTAGTACTGTAGTAATATCTAGAAGTGGTACACTTATGTATGAGATATCATATAGGCTATCTCTTGCTGGTTTTGGGCAGAGGCTATGCTTAGGCATAGGTGGAGATCCAGTAAACTGCTTAACTCTTATCGAGTGCTTTGAACTTATAAGGGATAGGGATGATGTGGATTCTGTTGTGGTAGTTGGAGAGATTGGAGGGAGTGCTGAAGAGCAGCTGGCAGAGTACATAATAAGTACTAACTTCAGTAAGCCTGTTGTAGCATACATAGCAGGGAGGAGTGCGCCAAAGGAGAAACGTATGGGCCATGCTGGTGCAATAGTCTATGGCTCATATGGCTCTGCAGAATCAAAGGTTAGTATGTTCTCAAAGGCTAATGTACCAGTAGCAAAGAGACCAGCAGAAGTACCTCTCTTGCTGAAGGAGAAGATTATGCATAAGTGATATAAACAAGATGCAATAAAGAAGTGAATTATTATTATAATTATTATAAAACTTAATATCAATTCTAAGCAATTAACCTTAACTTAATTTAAAAATTATATTAGATCTCGTACCTCTCTATGCTTTACAATACTTCTCATGAGCATGAATAGAACTATGGAGTATATTATACCATACTGGATATGGAACCCTATTGCTGAGTATACTATCCTATTGAACTGCTCTTTAAGATCATCCGATGTTATCATACTCCCATTTCTATCAAGTAACTCATACTCATGAGTATTAAGTAAAGGTATGATAAGCATGTATGAGATAGGCAAGAATACTGTTACCCATATAACAATACCTAGAATAGTACCATAAAGCATACAACGTTCTAGATTTAATGCTAGTAATGAGAGCATGTTGCTAAATGGTATTGATGCTATAACACCTATAACTGTCCCTGCTATTAGATGCAGTAAGAGCCCTATGAGAGTACTATTATAGCCTATCATAGTATCTATACTCAAGGCATCTGAGATCACTGTGTAGAATATTCCATTAGGGTAGCCTATAATCAACTCTGCTATAAATATAAGGAGTGCAATAACAGTAGATGCTAGTAACCCAGCAAGAGCACCTTTAGCAACCATACTAACCCTAACACTCATAATAATTATTATGTATTACAAATATTAAAATATTATGTTAAGATTTATAGAATATAATTAATTGTAACCACTTCATCTAATTTATTTATTAAAAGAAATATCGATTAGAATTAAAATATTACACTGACCTTATTTAACAGACCTTAACTTACTCTTTAGTATTAAATAACAAAGCAGTTTAGTATACATAAGAATATAAATCACTCTAGTACATCTAGATATGAGGCTATGGAGGATAGGGGGGCAATATATAAGATAAGGTGGGAGATACTTGTAATTGCTGTTTCACTAATACTTATAGCTGTAGTAGTATATGCAATACCTAACGATTATGTACTTAAAATACTACATGAAAGGGAGAAGGAGTTCAATGCAAGAAATCAAGCAGGAGGTAGTATTATAGGCGATATACTAGGCTCTAATAACCAAGGTAATAATATCCCATAATCAATATTAATTCAACTTAATTGGCTACTATTAATCCCATTCCATAATTGTTCATAATAATTAGTAAAGCAATTATTAATAATAAAGAGAATAATAAAATAAATTATCTATCTCTAATTGTATGCATTACGATACAAACATGTACTCTCTAAAGCCTTCTCCTCTACTCCCTATGCTTACTAGTACAAACTCATCCCTCTTACTTACTACTCTATGCTCTATCCTCTTTAACCCTCTATGTAACTGCTCATACTCTTCCATATCTATCCTTACCCTATTACCTATCTCCCTCTCTAGATCAAATTTACTTACTACCTCTTTATAGTTATCCTGTATTAGACCAGAGAATGCCATAGCACTACAGCCAGAGCCATAGGATGCAAACCCAACCCTTAGACCAGCAAGGTCCCTACCCTTCTTATACTCAAACTCCAACTCACTCCTAAATCCCATGTACAATGAGCCTGTATATAGATTGCCTATTATCTCAGATGCCTTCAATGAACTTGCTAATTTACTCTCAAATACCTGCTTATACTCCTCAGTCTCCATGAAGCGTCTTCTGAACTCCTCATCTCTCTTCATGAACTCTCTATCAGATAGTATAGCCTCTATGGTACCCATGCCCTCTGGAGGCTTAGGCTCCTCCATCCCTATCTTTGCTATTATATCCTTCCACTTTGGTAAGTTACGCCACTCATGTCTAAGAAGGAATGCTAAAGCATTCTTACCCATCTTTGAGTATGGCAAATGCAATGCTAGCAAGTCTATATGATCTATTATTGACTCATCTGGCTTTAACTTTATTAACCCTGTCTCTATTGCTTTCTGCTTATACATAAGCATGGCCTTCTTAACGTATATAAGATATGCTAGATTAGAGTACTGACCATTAACTATTGGTGTCTCTCTTGCAAATGGTCTATAGAAGTCATGCTCATTGCTTATAACCGTTGATGTAACCTTTGGATCGAATGCAAGTAATCTAGGATCCTCCTTTATAAGCATTGCAACAGCACCTGCACCTTGAGTATACTCACCAGAGGATCCTATATCATATTTAGCAACATCACTAACAACAACTATTGAGCATTTACCATTATGCTCATCGCACCTTATCCAGTTTGTGTTATCATATATAGCATAGGAGCCAGATACACATGCAAACTTGCACTCTATGCCTCCACAATGCTCAAATGAACCCTTGCCATATATCTGCTCAAGCATACCTATAACGTAGGAGTTCATGGCTTTGGACTCATCTAACCCAGACTCTGTTGCAACATACAACCTTCCTATATCACTTGGCTTAAGATCGTTCTTCCTAAGTAGCCTTAAGCATGCATTTGCTGCCATACATGCAGGATCTTGATCGCTATCTGGTATAGCCATCTTCTTTATTCCTATACCAAACTCTAACTTGCTAGGTTCTATCCCTCTTGCAGCAGCAAAGTCCTTGAAGTCTATATATAATGGAGGTACATATATTGCTATATCATCTATACCCACTCGTTTCATTAATGCTAGAGTATATGCTCTTCCTTATATATTCTATCATTGCAATAATCTTTATGGTTAGGATAATAAAAGCAGACCCTTGGTGGAGGGCTATGAGTATGAGCGAGGTGGAGGAGTTCTTAAAGAGACCATTGCTTATGAGGCTAGGGGTTATGGATAAGGATGGCTACCCTTTAGTACACCCAGTATGGTTCACATATGAAGAGCATAGGTTTTATTTAACATCAAGTATTACAAGTAAGAAGGTTAGATTATTGAAGGAGAATACTAAGGTATACTTTGTTGTAGATGATATAGTAGATGGAAGACCTAGAGGGGTTAGAGGCAAAGGAGATGCATCCATAATATACGATAGGGATATAACTACTAAGGTTATGAGAGAGCATATAATAAAATACATAGGCTCGCTAGATAAACCAGTTAGCAAGAGGCTTCTTGATGAGATTAGCAATAGTGTTACCATAGTTATAGAACCTCTCTTCTTTGCGACATGGATAGGTTAGTAACGGGCCCGGCGGGCTTCGATCCCGCGACCCCCGGATATCCTCCTTGCTTATTACATCTCAGCAGGCTAAAAGTCTCATCTACTACTACTATGTAACCGATGCTCTACCTGGCTGAGCTACGGGCCCATAGTGATATGGAGATTGTCATTACCATGATATATTTCTTCATATAATATGGTTAAACCCTTAGTCTATAGCAAGAATAAAATATTAAAAGGGCTTCTTAGCAGTATAATATTGTGCCCTGGTAGTATAGAGGTTGCTTGTATAGCAAGCAATCGTAAATCCTGGTCTAGTATGCGGGTCTGTCACACCCGCGGCCCGGGTTCAAATCCCGGCCAGGGCGCCAATTCTAGGATTTGCATCTTTACACATCATAGGCAATGGATAAACAAGGTTAAGCATGGCTAATACCAGATGCAGGTAAGTAAGTTCATAGAATACTAAGAGCAAGAAGCAACAGTACCATAATTATGCATTAAGGTGTATAAATGCTTCTAGCAAGAAGTCTCTTAACTTAATAGATTAGTATGTACATTATGCTAGAGGATAATTTAAGTTAAGTTAACAGAACCATGTGTGCGAATGCTATAAATAAGATTCTAGCAAATCTTAGCTGAGCAGTATTGATAGTTGATATCAATGTTCAGGGTAAGAACATTGTAGTTATAGGGGGAGGGGTTGAAGGTACTAGGAAGGTTAAAGCCTTGCTTGGACAAGGATGTAATATTACAGTTATAAGTAATAGGTTCAACAAGTATCTATCAAGACTTGCAGAAGAGGGCAAGATAAAGGTTATAAAGATGAGGCTAACTAACCTTAACCTTAACATACTTGATTCTTTAGATAAACCCTTCCTTGTCTTAGCAACTACTAATGATAAGGAATTGAATAGAAGGATAGTTGAGAAGGCTAGGAGTATTGGTGCATTAGCATATGCTGCAGATGACCCTAGTGTAAGCGACTTCATACATCCTGCTGTTATAAATATTGGTGATACACTGTTTATAGCAATATCAACAAAGGGTAGTAGCCCTGCCATGGCTAGAATGCTAAGGATAAAGGCTGAGCGTATACTCAAGAGGATAATTAAAGATAAGGATATAGAGATGATAAAGGTAGCAGATTATGCTAGGAGTTTAGCATTAAAACATATACATAAGCAAGAGATTAGAAAGAGTTACATATACTCAGTGATAAAGGATAAAGAGATAGAAGAGATGGTTAAGAGTAAGAGGATAGATGATGCTAAGCATAGAGTAGAGGATATGTTGAAGGTGTATATACAATGATATCTACTATAAGATTATTTAATGTTAGGGTAACATACAAGCAGGTTCCAGTACATGCACTTGAGATGTTCATTGTAAAGGATACAGATCATATGTATAGTATGCTTAAAGAATATTATGATGAGTGCTTTATACTACAAACATGTAATAGGGTTGAGTTTTATGCTGTTAGCACTAATGATAAAGATGAATCATATATAATAAGCAAGTGGGCAGAGTCTATATGCATGGATGCTTTAGAGTTAGGCAAGAGTATAATTGTAAGCAAAGACGATGATGTTATTATGCATCTCTTCAGATTATCATGTGGTCTTGATTCTCTAATAGTTGGGGAGGATCAGATCCTTGCTCAGATAAAGAGAGCATATGAGCATGCTAAGAAGAGTAATGCTATAGGCATGTACCTTACTCTAATACTTGATAAGGCTATAAGGGTAGGTTCTAAGGTTAGAATGAGCACTGATATAGGTAAAGGGAGTATATCCTATGGCTCAATAGCAGTAAGGCTTGCTGAAGAGTATGCTAATGGCTTAGAGGGTAAGAGTATAATCCTCATAGGATCTGGAGAAGGTGCAAGCATGATAGCAAAGGCACTAATTAATAGAGGTATAGACTTCATGGTTACTAGCAGAACCATAGAGAGGGCAAAGGCATTTGCTGATACCATAGGAGGTAAACCTGTATGCTTTGATGATGCCATGCTCATGCTTGATAGGGTAGATGTACTATTCATAGCAACCATAGCCCCATACTACCTACTAACCTACGAGAGGCTTAAGCATTTAGTTGATCTAAGGGTAAAGAGGGGTAAGAGCCAATTAATAATTGTAGATATATCTAATCCTAGCACTGTTGAGCCCAAGGTAGCAGAGTTGCCCAGTATAAGGCTTGTAAGGTTCGATGAGATAGCAGGTATAGTTGAGAGGAATAAGAGCATAAGGATGAGCAAGGTAAATGAGGCTGAGAGAATTGTTAAGCAAGAGGTTGATCTTATGATACAGAGGTTAAGGAGGTTTGAGGTAGAGCCTATGATAGACTCCTTATTTAGAAGAATAGATGCTATAAGGAAGAGGGAGTTGGATAAGGCATTAAATATGCTTAATGGTTTAAGTGAGGAGCAGAAGAGGGTAATAGAGCAGATGAGCTATGCAATAGTTGAGAGTATACTATCCATACCCATGGATGAGTTAAGGAAGGCATCAGAGCATGGGGATAGTGAGTTGATAAAGGTAGCAACTAGGTTGTTCAGGTATGAGGATAGATGAGTTAAGCCTAAGTAGTAAGGATAAAGGTAAGGCTTCAAGCAATGTATTCCCTTACCTAAGGTTAAGGAGGCTAAGGAAGAACCATGCAATAAGGCATATAACTCAAGAGGTTAGGTTAGATGTAAGCTCGCTTATATGCCCAGTCTTTGTTAAAGAGGATGCCTCTAATGCTGAGCCCATAGACTCATTACCAGGGTACTATAGGTTACCTTTACACATGCTTGTAGATGAGGTATCATCTTTGCTAGATATGGGTATTAAAGCAATCATGCTCTTTGGTATACCAAGGGCAAAGGATGAGTATGCAACCTCTGCGTATGATGGTAATGGTGTAGTTCAAAAAGCCATAAGCATGATCAAGAAGGAGTTCTCTGATGATATAGTTGTAATTACAGATGTATGTACATGCCAATACACTACACATGGACACTGTGGATTGGTGAAGGATGGTACTGTAGATAATGACTCAACACTGCATATATTAGCAAGGATAGCTGTTAGCCATGCTAATGCTGGGGCAGATGTAGTTGCACCATCAGCAATGATGGATGGACAGGTTAGGGCTATAAGGGAGGCATTGGATGATAATGGCTTCAAGGATACACTAATAATGTCATACTCAGCAAAGTACTACTCTTCTCTCTACTCACCATTTAGAAAGGCAGCAGACTCTGCACCAAGGTTCGGTGAACGTAAGGGTTACCAGTTAAATTATGCTAATGCTAGGGAAGCAATTAGGGAGATAGAGCAGGATATACTAGAAGGGGCAGATATAGTCATGGTTAAGCCAGCATTAGCATACTTGGATATAGTAAGGTTAGCAAGGGATAGGTTTGATAACCCATTAGCAGCATACAGTGTCTCTGGTGAGTATGCTTTAGTTAAAGCAGCAGGTATGCAAGGGTTAATAGATGAGAATTCTGCTATAATTGAGTTTCTAACATGTATAAAGCGTGCTGGTGCAGATATGATAATAACATACTTTGCAAAGAGGGCTGCTGAGATAATAAATGGAAGAGGTAAATAAATAGGTAAGATTATTAAATCTATTTCTTCGTAGGTAAGATTCTCAAGAGATATACAAGAGTATAAGTTATAGATACAATTCTAGCAGCAATAATAAATAAACCCTATTTTTCTCAAATGCAGAGATAAGATTATAACTCTATAATATTTAACAAGTATAAATGGATGAATCATTAAGGCTATTCAATAAAGCATCTAAACTTATTCCAAAAGGGGTTAATAGTCCAATAAGGTACTTTGAGCCATATCCATTCTTTGTTAAGAGGGCTAAAGGGTGCAAGGTTTACGATGTTGATAATAACTCCTATATAGATTATTGCATGGGCTATGGTTCATTGCTATTAGGGCATGCATTTAAAGATGTTATAGATGAGGTTAAATCACAACTGTATAAAGGCTCACTATACTGTATACCAAGTGAGCAAGAGGTTGAGCTTGCAGAGTTATTAAATAGATGTATACCATCTGCTGAGATGGTTAGGCTTGTTAACACTGGCTTGGAGGCTACATACCATGCCATAAGGATTGCAAGAGCGTATACTAAGAGGAGCAAGGTTGTAAGGTTTGAGGGCTGTTACCATGGTGCAAATGATTACACTCTAGCAGATAAATACGCTCCAGAGTGCATAAGGGATAGCACACTTATAGTTCCTTACAATGATATTAATGCATTAGATGATACTATGAGTAAGCATGGTGATGATGTAGCATGCATAATTGTTGAGCCTGTTATGGCAAATGCTGGCTTGATACTGCCAGAGGAGGGTTACCTAAGCCATCTTAGCAGGGTTGCTAAAGAGCATGGCTCATTACTCATATTTGATGAGGTTGTAACAGGGTTCAGGTTAGCACTAGGAGGTGCACAGGAGTACTATGGTGTAAAGCCTGATCTATCTACCTTTGCTAAGGCAATGAGTAATGGCTTTACTATAGCATGTATAGCAGGTAGAGAGGATGTTATGAGCATACTAGCCCCTAAAGGGGATCTCTTCCAAGCAAGTACATTCGCTGGTAACCCTGTTGGTGTAACAGCATCCATAGCAACTATAAGGTTCCTACTAAAGCATAGATCGTTGTATAAAAGGTTAGAGAAGAGGTGCAAGTATGTAACAGATTCTACAAATGATATTATTAATGATATGGGTATCTCTGCTAGTGTAAACTCAATAGCATCAATCTTTCAGATATTCTTTACAGCAGAGAGGGTTAATGATTATGCTAAAGCAAAAAAGGCATCAATATATGCATTCAAGGAGTACTTTAACTCATTACTAAAGCAAGGTGTATTCATACCACCATCACAGTTTGAGGTATGCTTCATATCTTACATGCATGATGAGAAGGCATTAGATTATACTATCAATGCAATAGAGGCTGCATTAAAGGAGGTTAAGGGTAAGGTTGAGGTTACTAGTAGGCAGTAGAGGTAGCAGGTTATCGTTAATCCAAACCAATTCAGTACTATCCTTACTTAAGTCAAAGGATAAGAGTTTAGAGTTTGATATAATCACAATTAAGACAAGAGGGGATACAGATGCTAGACCATTGTATACTATAGATGGCAAGGGAGTATTTGAGAAGGAGGTTGACCTTGCTGTTCTTAATGGGCATGTGCACTTTGCTGTTCATAGCATGAAGGATGTACCATCTGATCTGCATGATGATCTAACTATAGCATGTGTACCTAAGAGAGATAGCCCTTACGATGTGCTCTTAAGCAATGGTAATCTAAGGCTAGATGAGTTTAAGAGAGGTAGCATAATAGGCACAAGTAGCCTAAGGAGGCTAGTGCAGTTAAGGATGCTAAGGGATGATCTGATTATCAAACCTATAAGGGGTAATGTGGAGACTAGAATAGATAAAATGCTTAGAGGAGATGTTGATGCACTAGTATTAGCAGAGGCAGGATTAGCAAGACTAGGTCTAAGCCATATGATTGCTGAGAGGTTAACCATAGATAAGATGCTACCTGCAATAGGGCAGGGTGCATTAGCAGTTGTTACTAGAAGGGACTCCCATGATATTATACATATGCTTAAGAGCATAGAGGATAGGGTATCAAGGGCAGAGGTTGATGCTGAGAGGGCATTACTTAAGCATATAAATGCTGGCTGTAGGATGCCTATAGGGGCGCTTGCCTTATCTAGCAATGATAGACTAGAGTTGCATGCAGGTATATTCTCATACTCTAGCAATAATGCTATAAGGGTAAGCCTATCAGCAGGTATCAGTGATGCTGAGAGGTTAGGAACAAAGGCTGCTGAGTATCTAATAGAGAGGGGAGCATTAAAGTTAGCAGAAGAATGGAGGAGTATGATAATATAGAGAAGAGGTAATGGTATGGTAAGTAAAGGCAAGGTATTCATAGTCGGTGCAGGACCTGGAGATGTTGGATTGCTTACACTAAGAGCATTGGAGGTTATAAAGAGTGCAGATGTTATCCTTTACGATAGGCTTGTGAGCAAGGATATACTTGCTCTAGCAGTTAATGCAGAGAAGGTATATGTTGGCAGAGAGGTTGGGGATGATTATAAGCATCAAGAGTATACTAATAAGCTTATGCTAGATTACGCATTAAAAGGCAAGAAGGTTGTAAGGCTTAAAGGAGGAGACCCTTTCATATTTGGGAGAGGAGGAGAAGAGGCAGAGTTCCTTGCTGATAATGGTATAGAGTTTGAGATAGTGCCTGGGGTTACATCTGCAATAGCAGCACCAGCATACGCTGGTATACCATTAACCCATAGGGCTTTATCATCAAGTGTAGCAATAGTAACAGGGCATGAGGACCCATATAAGCAAGAGCATAGGGTAAACATAGCAAAGATAGCAAGTAGTGTAGATACCCTAGTCATACTTATGGGCATATCTAATATTAAGAGCATAGTAGATGAGTTGCTTGCAAGTAAAATTGAGAAGGATAGAGAGGTAGCAATTATAGAGAATGCTACAACACCAGAGCAGAGGGTTACTATAGCAAGGTTAGAAGATATAGTAAGGCTGGTTGAGGAGAGGAATGTAAGACCTCCAGCAGTAATAGTTATAGGCAAGGTAGTATCTCTTGCAGGTAAGCTTAATTGGTATAATAAAAAGGTAAATAATCATGGTTAATGATAATAATAATAGCAGCATAGTTATAATAACAAGGGAGCTTAAAGGGAGCGATCTTATCTATGAGCAGATACTTAAGAGCATGGGTTTAACACTTTTACAGCATAAGGTTATAGATGTACTTAAGGATGAGCTTCAGGTTAACAGGGTAGTAGAACTCATAATAAACAATAGATACGATTACATACTATTTATGAGTAGCAGTGCTGTAAGGTTCATAACTCAAGGGCTAAGGTTAAGAGGTTTAGAGCCTAGTATAATTAACAAGGCATCTGTTATTGCTATAGGCCCAAGTACAAGATCAGAGTTACTAAGCAATGGTATAAGGGTTGATCTTATGCCAGATAGATACTCCTCATATGGTGTATTGGAGATGTTTAAGGCTATGGATTGTTATGGCAAGAGCATACTAATACCTAGGAGCATGGAGGCAAGTGATATACTAGCAGAGGGGTTAAAGGCATTAGGTCTTGATGTGTATGAGGAGCATATATACAAGATAGTGCCTAGCATGCACGAGGGTTGGGGTAAGATAGCTGAGATTATCTGTAGTAACAAGGTATTCATAATATTCACAAGCTCATCCATAGTAGATACATTCATAAGAGTTCTTAGGGGTTACATGAATAAGCGTAAGGATGTGATCAGTATTATGAAGGATCATGCAATATGTATAGCGATAGGACCATTAACATATGAAGCACTATTAAGGCATGGATTGAGTGCAAGTGTTGCAGATGAGCATACAGTATCAGGCACCTTCAAATTATTACTAAAATTAATTAAAGATGATATGAGTAATGTAAGATAAATGCAGTAAAGCAACAATACATATAGATACAATGTTTAAATATGTATAACTACGTTATATTGGTATGGCTCAGGATATAGTTAGAGATTACAGCAAGTACGACTTCAAGGATCCTATAGATATGTATGTATACATAAGCAAGAAGGGTTTATCAAGAGAGACTATAGAGGAGATAAGTAGGATAAAGAATGAGCCAGAGTGGATGCTTAAGTTCAGGCTTAATGCTTATGAGACATTCCTAAAGTTACCAATGCCAAAGTGGGGTGCTGATCTTAGTGCAATAGACTTCAACAACATATACTACTATGCAAGACCAACAGATAAGAAGGGCAGGAGTTGGGATGAGGTACCAGAGAAGATAAAGAATACATTTGAGAGGTTAGGTATACCAGAGGCTGAGAGGAAGTTCCTTGCTGGTGTTGGTGCACAGTATGAGTCCGAGGTTGTATACCATAAGCTAAGAGAGGATCTAGAGAAGAAGGGTGTTATATTCTGTGATACAGATACAGCATTGCAGAAGTATGAAGATATATTCAAGAAGCACTTTGCTAAAGTTGTTCCCCCAAACGATAACAAGTTTGCTGCACTGAATAGTGCTGTATGGAGTGGTGGCTCATTTGTGTATGTTCCAGAGGGTGTCGAGGTTGATATGCCGTTGAATGCTTACTTTAGGATAAACTCACAGAACATGGGTCAGTTTGAGAGAACCCTTATAATAGCAGAGCCTTACAGCAAGGTTCATTACATAGAAGGATGCACTGCCCCAGTATACTCAACAGAGTCATTGCATGCAGCAGTTGTAGAGGTTATAGCAAAGAAGGGTGCAACAGTAAGATACACTACACTACAGAACTGGAGTAACGATGTATACAATCTAGTAACCAAGAGGGCTCATGCATATGAGGATGCAGTTATAGAGTGGGTAGATGCTAACATAGGTAGCAAGGTAACCATGAAGTATCCTTCAGTATACCTGCTAGGTAGGAATGCAAGGGCAGATATACTTAGTGTTGCATTTGCTGGCAAGGGTCAGCATCAGGATACTGGTGCTAAAGCAGTACATCTGGCACCAGATACAACATCAAAGATAATAAGCAAATCAGTAAGCAAGGATGGTGGTAGAACCTCATACAGAGGTTTGCTTCATGTTGCTAAAGGTGCAACAGGAGTAAAGTCAACTGTAAGGTGTGATGCCTTACTTATAGATGAGATCTCTAGAACAGATACATACCCATACATAGAGGTTAATGAAGATGATGCTACAATTACACATGAGGCTAGTGTAGGTAAGATAGGCGAGGATCAGATATTCTACCTTATGAGCAGAGGCTATAGTGAGCAGGAGGCTTTAAGCCTAATAGTCTCTGGCTTCCTAGAGGTATTCACTAAAGAACTACCCATGGAGTATGCTGTTGAGTTCAATAGACTAATAAGGCTGGAGATGGAAGGTGCTGTAGGTTAGTAATTAGTTAATACTAGTACATTTAACGGTGAGAGCATATGGGCAGTGATGGAAGTCTAGCTTTGAACTCGATCGATGAGAGCAAGGTAAGCAGGCTTTATGATGAGCCAGAGTGGTTAGGTAGAATAAGATCCAACTCATTCTCTTACTATAAAAGTTTATCATATGAGACATCCCCATTATTTAATAAATATACCATTGCTAATGCTATAGATGGTAATGATCTTTCTATACTAGTAGATGATAGAAGGGTTAGATTAGCAGATGAGATTGCTCAAAGGATCAACGATCTAAAGGATAGTAATAGTATAGTCTTACTCCAGAATGGTATTAAGATGGAGGTTGTTAACATACCAGATGATATTAAAGCAGATGGTTTGGTTATAAAGGATATAAAGGATGCATACAATAGCAAATACTCTAATATAGTAGAGGCTACGCTAAAGAGGTTAGACCCATCTGAGGATAAGTTCCTAGCACTAGAGCAGGCATTATTCAACTCAGGCTACTTCATATATGTGCCTAAGGGTTTAGAGTTAGAGTATCCTATAACTGTAATAAATGTATTACAAGATGGAGTATCAACATTCTCATTAAACATGCTTGTAGTAGATACATCAAGCAAGGTTAAGGTAGTGCAAGAGTTGTATTCTAGTAATGATAATAATAATAGCAGTAGTGTAACTGCCAACAGTAAGCAAGGATACTTTGAGCTTAATATTGTTGATATAAGAGAGAATGCTAACGTTGAGCTTGTAACTACCCAAGGCATAAACAGTAGCAACTTAGCATACTTTACTAATAGGAAGGCATTTCTTGCAATGGATTCCAGGTTTAACTCTTACCTAGGTTTATTTGGTTCCTTTGCTAGTAGATGCAAGGTTGATAACATACTTGAAGGCACTGGAGCAGCAGCAGAGCACTTCAATGTTATATTTGCTAACAATTCACAGATATCTGATGTTACTGCTAACATGATACATATTAAGGCAAATACTATAGGAAGGGTATTATCAAAGAGTATAGTTAAGGATACTGCAAGATCTCTATTCAAAGGGATGATAAGGATAGTTAAGGATGCAAAGGGCTCAGAGTCTTACCTTGCTGGTCATGCAATAATACTTAACAAGGGTGCAAGGGCAGATTCTATACCAGCATTAGAGATAGAGACTAATGAGGTTAAGGCTACACACTCAGCATCAGTTGCACAGATAGATGAAGAGCAGATCTTCTACATGATGAGTAGAGGTATGAGTAGAGATGATGCAAAGAGGGCTATAGTCTTTGGCTTCGTTGAGCCATTGCTTAAGAGGCTAAGCAAGGATGCTAGAATATACACAACCTACCTTATAGACTGTAAATGGCGTAATAGACCACTCATACTGCTATCTGATGATGTTATGAAGGAGATATGGGAGGTTGAGGAGGAGTCTAGGAGGGTTGAGGCAGATATATTTGAGAAGCACTACAAGTATAGATAAAATGAGTAACAATAGCAAGAGCACTGATACTGGTAAGGGTAGATGGGTTAGAGTATGTAGTGTTAATGAACTGAAGGAAGGGGAGATTATTGCTGTAGATGTTAATGGTAAAGAGATAATGCTAATAAAGTATAAGAACAGCATACATGCTTTAGATAGAATATGCACACACCAATACGCTGATCTTAGCATGGGTTTTCTTACTGGAGATGAGGTAACATGCCCTTTACACCTATCAAGGTTTAGGATAAGTGATGGTAAGGCATTAAACCCTCCAGCAGAGAGACCATTAACAGTATATAATGTTAAAATAGATGGGGACTCAGTATACCTATTGATGGTTGATTAACTATGCTAAGCATAATAGATGTTGATAGAATAAGGGAGGACTTCCCTATACTTAAGAGGAGGCTTAAGAATGGTAAGAGGCTAATATACTTTGATAACGCTGCTACAACACAGAAGCCAAAGCAGGTTATAGATGCCATATACACATATTACACAAACTACAATGCAAATATACATAGAGGGGTGCACCAACTAGCAGTAGAGGCTACGGAGGCTTATGAGGATACTAGGGTTAAGGTAGCCAAGTTAATAAACGCATCTAATGATGAGGTTATATTTGTAAAGAATGCTACAGAGGCTATAAACCTTGTAGCATATGCATGGGCTAGAAAGAGTATAAATGCTAAAGATACCATAGTTCTTACTGAGGTAGAGCATCATAGTAATTTAGTCCCATGGCAGATTATAGCAAGGGAGAAGGGGGCTAGACTGCATTACATTAGGGTTAACCTTGAGGACTCTAAGAGCAACTACTCATTGATGTTAGAGGATCTTTATGATGTATTAGCAAGAGATAATGTAAGGCTTGTAGCAGTAAGCCATATGTCAAATGTTCTAGGCAGTATATTACCAGTTAAGGATATAGTTAAGATCTGTAAAGGCTATGATAAGGATATAAAGGTTCTAGTTGATGGCGCACAGTCTACTCCTCACATGCCAGTCGATGTTAAGGATATAGGCTGTGACTTCTTTGCTTTCTCAGCACACAAGATGCTTGGTCCAACTGGTGTTGGTGTACTTTATGCTAAGCAAGAACTGCTAGATTACATGGATCCTTTCATCTCTGGAGGAGATATGATAAAGGAGGTGCACAAGTATGATGCTAGATGGAACGATCTACCATGGAAGTTTGAGGCTGGTACACCAAACATAGCAGATGTTATAGGCTTTGGTGCTGCCATAGACTACCTTAATGCAATAGGCATGAACAATGTTAGGGCATATGAGCATGAGCTTACAGAGTATATGCTATCTAGACTTAATGAGGTTAAGGATCTTAGGCTCTATGGTAGCAAGGATGCTGATTCAAGGGGTGCTGTATTCTCATTTAATCTAGCAGATATACACCCTCATGACCTTGCAACCATACTAGATGAGGATGGTATAGCAATAAGATCAGGGCATCATTGTGCTCAGCCATTGATGGAGAGGTTAGGGGTAGCAGCAACATCAAGGGCAAGCCTTTATATATATAATACAAAGGAGGAGATAGATGCCTTCATAGAGTCTTTAAATAGGGCAAGGTTGATATTCAAGGTAGGTGATCATTAGCATATGAGCAGTGCAGATATATATAGAGAGATAATACTTGATTACTACAGGAATCCTAGGAACTATGGTAAGTTAGAGGATGCAGATGTTGTAGTTAGAGACTCAAACCCATTGTGTGGTGACGAGGTTGAGATGCATATAAAGTTTGAGGATGGTAAGATAAAGGATATTAGGTTCAATGGCAAGGGTTGTGCAATAAGCCAAGCAAGTGCATCTATGCTAACTGAGATAGTTATGAAGAAGAGTATAGAGGATGTTAAGAAGATAGGCAAGGAGGATATACTTGATAACCTAGGGTTAACTAACCTTGGACCAGCAAGGATAAAGTGTGCCTTGCTATCCTTAAAGGTACTTAAGATGGGCATATACTCTTATCTTGCAGATAAGGTAGGAGAGAAGGAGGAGGCATCAAAGGTTAAGGAGGATGCCAATAAACTATACTGATTACTATATTACAGATTTGATTGTTGTACCATAAGCCTTATTAAAATAATTGTTTTTAATATACGCATGCGTAAGATAGGAATTATAGCATCAATAGTAGTGGCAGTAGTTGCAATAAGTGCTATATCATATACTGCAATAATAGGCAGCAAAACTGCTGTAGGACAGGAAGGCATGGCTGTAGATGTGGTTAGAGATACTGTTCAAGTTATACTTGACTTTAAGAGGATAAATGCAAATGATTTCATACATCTATATGACTCTGCTCCATACCATATAATGAATGGGCATGTAGCACTAAAGATGCCATGCGATGCTGATGGCAATCCTATGCCTAGAGTAAAGGTTATGGCTGGTAATGCTGATATGGGTATGTTTGAGGAGTTAGATATGACCTTACTTGAGAAGGTATCTACAAAGGGTAAGATGTGTATATGGCATATGGATCTAGAGAGTACACATGAGAAGGATAAAGCACTTGGGAAGATAACAGATGTTATAATAATGAACGATAGCAATACACCAATAAGGTTCCCTGCAGGCTCATCTGTAGTAGTTGGTGTTAATGAGATAATGAAGGGCGAGGAGCATAAGGAAGAGGAAGGGCATTAGGAGATTAATGAATCAATGATACCCTAGGTAAGGCAAAACTTGTATTGATTTTATTTTATTTATATATTATTAAAATCATACCTCATGTAAGATAACATATTTATATAAATTTAGATAACATACCATATGTTAAGAGTTAGAGTAAGCATCGTAATAGCAGTGATAGCATTACTTGCAGTACAACCATTGCTACCTTCTCTGCAGTTAATAAAGCAAGCATACGCTCATGGTCTACACTCAGACGAGGCTTTTGTAGCAAATCTGCAGGGCAAAGCAGTAACAATAAGGATAGAGTTATACGATAAGAATCTTAATCCATTACTATCTATAGATAAAGATAGTATCCCTGATGAGGCAAGGATGAGGATAAGGGTATACGATGCTAATACACAACAGGATATACCTGGTTCATCTATACTCTTAAGGATAAGCTACGGTGGCAAGTTACTTGTTCTGGATAACTTTTACTCCCCAGATGGTAACATATGGCTTAGCATAAAACCAGATCCAAGATTGAGTGAGGTTATGGTAAGTGCACCTATAGAGCCTACAGGCATAGAGAAGTATGAGGGTACATTATTTAACCCAGCCCAGTTAAGGGGTCCAATACTTATAGATGGAGGGTTGTATGAGATAAAAGGTGAGTTATGGAGTATAGAGACGCCTAAGGCTCTTATAGATAATCCACCAAAGTTCACCTCATACGTAACTATATCAACTAGACAGCAGTATAATGTAAATGATGGTAAAGTAGAGGTTATATCATACTACGATAAGATACTTAAATTTGATTATAAGCAGGATAGTAATGCAATAATCTATACTATGCCATTCAACTGGGATAGAAAGTATCTGGAGCAGATACCATTGCTACATATGGAGACTGTGATAGACTCTCCTTCACTAATAGCAGATACTTATACTGCTACAGTTAATGGTATTAGATTACCTAATACAGCAGTAATAACCGATAAATACTCTTTGGCAGGTAAACCAATAGTACACTTTATGCTGCCTACAAGTATGTTGATAGCAATGAGTGAGCAGTTGAATAGTATGGGTATGGGTAACAGTAAGATAGCAGAGTTTATGATTGTGCCAGGAGAGAAGGATGTAGGCGTTCCATCAAATATAGGTAGTGTTAAGACATTGAATGCTGTAACATCTGGTAATAAATGGACAGTTACTCTTAGTCTACCTGCTGGTGATATAGTACAAGGTCAGCCTGTGCAGTTTGGTGTAATGATTATGGATGCAGCAACAGCCTCCATGAGGGATGTTAAGTATAGGTTTGTTGTAATAAAGGATGGTCAAGAGATTATAAGAAGGGATAGTATAGCAATAGGGGGAAGTGGGAATGAGAGCTTAACCTTCCCAACCAATGTGGAGGGTCCAGTAACTATAAGGCTTGAGAATATAGGTGATAGTAATGAGAGTGCTGAGTTCACTATTAATGTTGTACCAGAGTTCCCGTTACTAGTTATACTACCAATGGTATTAGCATTTGCAGGAATGATAGCATTGTTTAGGTTTAAGGGCAAAGACTGGCTCCACGCATACAGGGTACAATAACAAACCTTAATTTTTTAATTAATTAATTAATTATTTTGTAAATGGTTAATATGCTCATCTTATTTATCTTATCAGTTCAGAGTCCTTAATATAATAACTGTGTTTGTATCATCAACCCCCTCTATCCTTCTAACCTCATCTATGCACTTATTTATCTCTGCTATACTACTTGCACTAACTATTGCTGCTATATCATACTGTCCAGTTATCTCATATACTATCTCAACCCCCTTCAAGGATTTTAGAGCCTCAGATACCTTTGCTGTGTCTACCGAAGGTTTAACAGATACTAGTGTTATAGCACTTGTCTTGTTACTTAACCCCAGTTCTATAGTGAATCTCTTTATTACTCCTCTCTTAACTAGGTTCTCTATCCTTCTTCTTACAGCTGACTCTGATAAGCCTACAAGGCCTGCTATCTCTTTGTTAGTTCTTCTAGAATTATCCTTTAGTATGCTTATTATCTTCTCATCTATGCTATCCATAGCAATGCTCATTATTACTTTATACCCCTCCTCTCCTGCTCTCTATTTAAGAGGGTATCTAATATAGTTAATGCCTTGCCTGCTATCTCTTCATTTATTATTAATGGGGGTAGTAGTCTTATAACATTCCTGCCAGAGTAAAGGAGTAGTATGTTATGCTTTAAACCATCCAAGAGTATGTCTTTAACATCAAACCTTAACTCTATACCAAGCATAAGCCCTAACCCTCTAACATCCCTTACTATCTTATACTTATCCTTAAGCCTTAGCAATCCTTCATACATGTACTTGCCTACATTAGCAGCATTATCTACAAGTTTATCATCAACTATGCATTCTAGGGTAGCCTTTGCTGCTGCACATGCTAAAGGATTGCCCCCAAATGTATTTGAGTGCTCCCCTATACTTAATGAGTCCATAACATCCCTCTTTGCTAATACTAAACCCATTGGTATTCCTCCTGCTATACCCTTTGCTAAGCACATTATATCTGGTATTACACCCCAGTGCTCTGAGGCCCATAACCTTCCAGTCCTTCCTAGGCCAGACTGTATCTCATCTAGTATTAGGAGTATGCCATACTTATCACATATCTCCCTTACCCTATTAAGGTAACCTTGAGGAGGTACATTTATACCTCCTTCTCCTTGTATAGGCTCAAGTATAACAGCACCTATAACTTTATCTCCCTTTGCATCATCCTCTATAACCTCCTCAAGTCTATCAGCATTACCATAAGGTACAAATGTGACACCATCAAGCAATGGTTTGAATGGTTCCCTGTACTTGCTTGCATAGGTTACAGATAATGCTCCCATAGTCTTCCCATGGAAGGAGTTAACCATGGCAACTATTCCATACCTCTTGCTATACTTCCTTGCTATCTTAATTGCTGCCTCACATGCCTCTGCACCACTATTACAGAAGAATACCTTATCTAACCCCCTAGATACACTAACTATCTTCCTAAGGAACTCAAGCCTAACATCATTGTAGCATGAGCAGTGGCATGTTATAAGCTTCTCCACCTGCCTCTTTACTGCATCAACAACCTTATCGTTACAATGCCCAACTAAGGCAACACCATAACCAGCCATGAAGTCTATGTACTCCTTACCATTGTTATCCCATACATATGCTCCTTTACCTTTAACTATGTTTATTGGATACCTCTGGAATACATTGGCAAGGTATAGATCCTCTTCCATGAATTCTTGCGTATATGCTTTCATACTACATCAATATACATTCTAGGATCATTTACTGCTTATAACTGTACAGTTGTTATGCATTAATGCATTGCTAATGGGATTCTCAACCTTTCCTGATGCTATTACTGCCTCTTTAACGCCCATACTTAATGCCTCAGTACATGCTAATACCTTCTTCTCCATCCCATGCCCAATCCTTGGTAGCATCCTCTTTGCCTCTTCTAATGTTAAATGCTCTACCAACTTACCATCCATAATAAGACCATTAACATCTGTTAAGAATATTACCTTATCAGCATTTAAGCCACCTGCTATATATGCTGCTGCCCTATCACCATCAACATTAAGCATCTCAAACTCATTACCTATAGCAACTGGAGCTATGACTGGTACATAATCTGCACTAAGTAATATGTTAAGTAATGAGGCATTAACCCTGCTTATCTTACCTGTGTAACCTCCATCTATTGCAACCCTCCTACCCCTCTCATCTATTATGATAAGCCTCTTCTTCCTCTCAGCATTTATTATTGCAGCATCTATACCAGATAAGCCTACAGCATTTATACCATTCTTAAGCAAGAGGGATACTATCTCCTTGTTTATCTTACCAGCCATAACCATGGTGAATATCTCCATAGTCTCCTTATCCGTATACCTACTCCTTATCCCTTCAGGTGATACTATGAACCTCTGCTCCTTCCCTAGCATACTTGCTATCCTTGTAACCTCTTTGCCTCCTCCATGGACTATAACAAGTTTATCCTTGCCCTCTATGCTATTATTATTAGTTATACCAAGGATGCTCTTAATATCATCTATAATACTAGAATGTAAACCATCTACTATACTACCACCGATCTTTATAACTATCATCTAAAGCATCACCATTTAATCAATAAATCAATAAAGATAAAGGTTATACTGGTGTTATAGGGGTTAATAATAGCCCTTCAACCTCCCTAAATCCATACATAACGTTCATGCATTGCACAGCAGAGCCTGCAGCACCCTTCATAAGGTTATCACTTGCGGATAGAGCAACTATCCTAGTATTCTTCTCATCTATATCAAAGCCAACATCACAGAAGTTGGAACCTACAACGAACTTTGGATCAGGGTACTTGTATAGTCCTTTGGTATCTCTTATAAGCCTTACAAATGGCTCATCCCTATACATACCTCTATAAGCTCTCCAGAGCTCTTGTATGCTAGTACTCCTCTTAAGGAATGCATGATTAGTGCAAAGAATACCTCTAACTATATTAACAGCATGGGGTGTCATACTAACCTTAACATCTCTCTTTGCTATTATGCTTAACTCCTGCTCTATCTCTGCTGTATGCCTATGCTTAACTGGCTTATAAGGTCTAACCACACCATAACGCATTGCATGATGGGTTCCAGATGAGGGCTTGCCTCCAGCACCAGATGAGCCTATCTTGCTATCTACAACTATATGATCTAAATCAATAAGATCATGTTTAACCAAAGGTGCCAATGCAAGTAATGATGTTACAGCCATGCACCCTGGGCATGAGACTAGTTTAGCACTCCTTATCTCATCCCTATGCAACTCAGGTATGCCATATACAGACTTACTCAATAGATCTGGATAAGGATGCTCCCAGCCGTAGTAGTACTCATATGCTCTCTGATCCTTAAGCCTGTAATCTGCACTAAGATCTATAACTCTAACACCTGTCTCATATAGCTTCTTAACTATCTCAACAGCCTTACCATGTGGTACTGCAGTAAATACCAGATCACATTTGCTACTTAACTTATCTATATCAACAGGGGAGAATGTTAGCTCTGTGAACCCTTTAAGGCTTGGATGTACTCTATGCACATACTCACCAGTATACTGCCTAGATGTTACCATGGTCAGCTCAACCCTTGGGTGTGTTACAAGTAACCTTAAGAGTTCTCCTCCAACGTATCCTGATGCGCCTACAACACCAACCTTAACTATACTATTGCTCATGCCTTAACCAACCTCATAGCATATCTTATTATCTCTTGCGCTATATCAACGCTACTAACACTTGCAGCACCTTTAAACTCTACTGTATTGTTAACCTCATGTACAAGCAATCCCCTAGCCTCATCCTCCATTAGATCAACACCTAGCACACCTCCTCCAACTGCAGCAGAAGCCTTTAAGCATGTATCCTCCAACTCCTTTGTTATTGGGCATAACTCAGCCTTTCCTCCCCTTGCTATGTTAGTCCTCCACTCTCCCTCAGCAGCATACCTGTATACTGCTGTTATAACCCTATCCCCAACTACTATAGCCCTTATATCCCTAGGAGGTCTCTTAACATACTCTTGCAGATAGTATATCTTGTTCAATGGGTTTGACATCTCTTCCCTCATCTCAACTATAGACTCCATCATCTCTCTATCCTTAACAGGGATAACAAGCCTACCCCAACTACCAACTATAGGCTTGAATACTATAGGGTAGCCTAGGCTTGATGCTACCTCTACAGCCTTCTCAGCACTGAATACAAAATGGGTCTTTGGTGTAGGTACATTATGCTTTACTAATGCTAGAGAGCATAATAGCTTATTACCACAGACCTCTGCAACACTATATCTATTAATAACTGGTATGTTAAGTGCCTCCAAGCATGCAGTTATATATAAACCTCTGTAATGGCTTATGCACCTCTGTATAACTATGCTACCAAAGGATTTAGCATTGCCATTGTGTGTGGTGAATACAAGATCCTTAGCATCAACTAATCTAGCATTGTAACCTAACTTTAAGGCTTTATCTAGCAACTCCTTCTCTTCCCACCTTAACCTATCAAATATTATGGTAATATCTGGAGAGTTATCATAATAACTGCTGTTACTATTGTAAGTATTATTGTTGTTATTAACATTGGAACTCATGCTAACCAACTCTTTTTTACTCACCCCAATCCTCTCCTACACTCTCAGCCTGCTTCAATTCAATACCCTTGCTTGTATGCATAACCTCATAGTTTGCACCACAGTCTGGACATGTGATTATCTCACCATCAACTGCATCATCTGGTATATTAAGATCTCTATCGCATTCCAAGCATCTAACCTTAGCCATAATGCTCACCCCTAGCATAACCACTATTATTATTACCTTTCTCTCCTCTAATCTTATTTGCTACTATTGACTGTAAACCCCATAGATCAACGAAACCCCTTGCTAGACTCTGGTCAAAGGTTGAACCTTTACCATAGGTTGATAACCCTTCATCGTACAAAGAGTAGTTTGAGCTCCTAGAGACTACTCTTAATACACCCTTGTACATCTTTAATGTTACCTTCCCACTAACATATCTCTGAGTAGAGTCTATAAACCTATCTAGATCCTCCTTCAAGGGCTCAAGCCATAAGCCAGAGTATGCAAGCATGCTCCACTGCTGCTCAACATACCTCTTGAACCTTAACTGATGGCTAGTTAATACCAACTTCTCAAGGTCTTTATGTGCCTCTATTATTGCTATTGCTGCAGGGGCTTCATAAACCTCCCTAGATTTTATACCTATTACCCTATCCTCTATATGATCTACTATACCTATACCATGATTACCTACTTGCATATTAGCATACTCTATAAGCTTAATAGTATTATGAGGATTATTGCATGAGATACCATCTATAGCAATAGGAATACCATTATCAAACTCTATACTCATATAACATGGCTCGTCTGGCATATCCTTAGGATCAACCTTAACCCATCTGAAGGCATCATGCTCAGGCTCTTTATCAGCATGCTCTAGCATACCCCCTTCTATAGCTCTACCCCATAGGTTCTGATCTATGCTGTACTTCTTAGCCTCTTCTGCTACCTCTATTCCATGCTCTTTAGCAAACTCAAGTTCCTGCTCTCTGTTTAGGTTCATATCCCTAACTGGTGCTATTATCTTGCATTCAGGCATAAGAGCCTTCATAGTTATATCAAACCTTAACTGATCATTGCCTTTACCTGTGCAACCATGTGCAAGTATATTTGTACCCTCTCTTCTTGCTATTGAGACAACCTTCTCTGCTATAAGTGGTCTTGCAAGAGCAGTTGCTAATGGATACTTCTCCTCGTAAAGCCCATTAGCCTTTATACATGGCATAACATAATTGCTAAGGAACTCAGCCTTTGCATCTATAGTGTAGTGCTTTATAGCACCAGTAGACTTTGCCCTATCCTCTATGGCTTTAAAGTCATCATCTTGCCCAACATCTACAGTTACTGTTATAACATCATAACCATACTTAACCTGTAACCATTTTATTGCTACTGTTGTATCCAAACCACCTGAGTATGCTAGCACGGCCTTCATAGAAGGAATATGAATATAACGGTATATTTATATTTTTGTTCTACAAAAACCAATATTGGTGATAATGACTAATGTTGGTCAGACAAAGCATAACTAGGAGTGTTAAAGCTATAGTTGATAACGATCTAGCGTTCCAAGATGCACTTCAGAGAGGTTACGTTAACTATAGTGCAATGGCTAGGATGATAAAGCCTAGCATATCTGCAATTCTAGGCAGGGATGTTAGCATAGATAGTATAGTAACAGCATTGAAGAGGATAAGGAGCAGTTACATAACACCAAGCAAGGGTATAAGTAGCATAATAGCAGGGAGCAAGGTTAATGTTAGAACAGATGTGGCAAAGGTATCAATAGTTAAGAGTAGAAGTACTATAGAGAAGATATCTATGCCATTAAGAGAGTATTACGACTCGTTCATAAGTGTATCTGAGGGTATTAAGAGTGTTACAATGATATTTGATGATATAATACTTGAGAAGATGAAGACCTTATTCAATGAACACATACTTGAGTATGAGGATGACCTTGCTGCAATAATAGTTGAGAGCCCAGAGGAGATAATAAAGACACCAGGCTGTGCCTTAGTATTCTATAATCAGTTAGCAAGGAGGAGGATAAACATAGAGGATACTATAAGTTGCTATACAGATACCATAATAGTGGTTAAGATGGATGATGTGGCTAGGGCATTCAATGCATTAACTGAGCTTATAGTTGAGAATAGAAATGCAGAGAGGCAGTAATTGCTATTATATTATCAAGTAGATACACTAACAGGTATCTTGTATCTTACAACATGTGATATACCATCCTTAGCATAAACCCCATATACCATATCAGCATTTGCTACAAGTGTATCCTTTAATGTAACCATTATTATCTGGCTCATCTTTGCCCTATCCTTCACTATCTTCTTCAATCTCTCAGTGTTTATGCTATCCAGATGAGCATCTATCTCATCAAATAGGTAGAATGGTGCTGGCTTTAATGATTGTAATGCTAGAAGGAATGTTATTGCTGCTATGGTCTTCTCTCCCCCGCTTAGAGAGTTTGATTCCCTAGCAGGTTTGTTAGGGAACTGGAGCATGAATACTATACCTGAGGAGAAGATATCATCTGGCTTCTCTATCTCTAACCATGCTGAACCCATGTTATCTGTCATAGTTGCAAATATACTCCTAACCTCTTTATCTATGCTAGTGAATGCATCAAGGAATAACTGCCTCTTCTCACTCTCTATCTGTTCAATGAATCTTACTATTGCATTCCTCTCCTCCTCTAACTGGTTCTTCTTCTCAGATAAACCTCTATATCCTTCTATCAGTTGTATGTAACTCTTGTTTGCAAGTTGGTTTACGTAATTCTTCAGTTCATCCCTCTCCTTTATAAGTTCATCTAACAATGCTTCATTATTAATATTGTAGTTATCATTATGCTCATCAACAGCTATTGTATCTGAACCCAATACTGCTATCTCTCTTTTAACCCTCTGTTCTTCAAGCATTAGATCATTCAACTCCTTATTACTTAATGCTAGATCCCTTTCTAGCATAGATAATTGCTTACTTAATACTCTCTCCTCATCCCTTAGCCTCTTTAAATCATTATCATATGCATTTAATCTATCTATATAGCCTATTGATGCATTAATTATCTCTTGCTCTTTATCCCTTGCAGCCTTTAACTCATCCTCTAACAACACCAATCTCTCTTTGCACTCTTTAACTATCTTCATACTCTCTCTAGCCTGTTGTTTTGTCTGCTCTATCTCCCTTCTCATATCATCTATGCGCTTTAAGATACTCTCCCTTTGTGCACTCTTAGAGGATATCTGTGTTAAGACATCCCTTAAATCCTTCTCTATAGCATCTAATCTATTTACAACACCATTCTTCTCCCTTGTAACATCATCTATAGCATTAAGTAATAACTTGCTTTGCATATTAAAAGATCTTAACTCCTCTACCAATATTGCAATATCCTTCTCAACATCTGATCTCTTTAATGTTAACGATTCAATACTTTCCTTTAAATTAACTCTATCCTTCTCTAATTTATCTATTTTAACAGATATATCCTCCAATAACTCTTTGCTCTTATTTAATGAGCTTAATGCATGTTCATGGTTTAAGTCTAATTTTATTAACTCTTGTTCAAGTGAAACCTTTCTATAATCTAAACTTGATAGAAGGTCATCCATCTCCTTAACATTTGTTCTCTTCTTATCTATAACTTGCTTTAACAACTCTAATGCATAACTAAGATCATTCACCGATCTACTGTTAAGTAGTAACTTAAATACACTGCTTACTCTACCACTTAGATCAACTATCAATGCATTTAGCTTTGGCTCAAATAACTCACCATTGAGTGTTACAACCCTATAACCATCCTCTGCAAGCCTTACAGCCTCTTCAGTATCTTTAACTAGTAGAGTATCATTAAATATGAACTCCTTAAGTCCTTTATACTTGCAGTCTATTAACTCTGCTACCCTTCTTGCTCTTACCTTTAATTTATTACTATTATTATCATGACTGAAGTATTCTATTATCTCAAGGGGTATTATAGTTACCCTTGAGAATCTATTAACCTTTATATACTCTAGAATAGATAGCATAGATTTAACATCCTTAACTACTACAGCATTAAGCCAGTTCGATGCTGATGCTAAAATAGCACGATTATACATCTTATCCCATGATATTAGATCTTGTACTAATCCAAGTATATTGAACTGCTTAGCATTGCTTAATAGAGATGCTATGGTATTATCCTCTCCATGCATTGCAGTCTCTATGATAGTCTTATACCTTGTTGTTATCTCCTTGGCTCTATTAAACAAGAGTAAGGCATCATCAAGTTGTTTGTTAAGCCTATCTCTCTTCTCCTTAACTCTAGCATACTCTGATCTAACATTCTCTAACTCTTGCATTATATTACCTCTAGAATCCTTTAGTTTAGCAATTAAATCCTCTAATGCATTAATATCATTTTTTAGTCTATCCTTTTTCTTCTCCAACTCTTCTCTATTACTATCTAGAATCTTTAGCCTCTCATTGATAGAGGCTATCTGTAACTCTATACTAGAATAGGTATCCTTTAATGTTGTAATCTTCTCATTCATTTTGTTAATATCTGCATTTAATGCATTATTCTTGCTAGTTAACTCCTCTAGTTTAGAGTTAATGTTAGTAAGTTGTTTGTTAAGTATACTCTTCTTATCCTCTAACTCTGCTAATCTATTATTTAATATAGCAATATCCTTATCAATCGTAGCAAGCTTTGCCTTTAATGCATCTCTCTCCTTTATAACCTTGCTTATTGTATTGCCCAGTATTGGTATCCTACTCTTGTTAGTATCAATCATTGCTCTTAACTGCTCAGCCTTAAAGACTAGACTAGATACCTTCTTACTGATCTCAGCCTTTGTCCTTGATACATTATCAACTTCTTTCATAAATGCATTCTTCTCAGACTCAACTGCACTTATCTTACCCCTTACCAACTCTAGCTCTTTACTTACCTTTACTATCTCTTGCTCTCTCTCCTTTACCTTATCTTTTAGCATAGATATCTTTAGGCTTATGTTCTTTAACATGTTAGTTAACTTTACACTCTTCAATCTTGCTATCTCATGCTCTAGGAACTCAAACCTTAACTGATCATTCCTCTCATGCTCTAACTCATCTATCCTCTTCCTTATCTCTCCTATCCTTGCCAATGCAACCTCTAACCTTCTATCAGCCTCGTCTAACTGCTTCTTTGCCTCTTCCTTCTTCTCATCAAAGTACGATAAACCTAGTATATCCTCTATTATCCTTCTCCTCTCTTCCCTATTAAGCTCTGCTATACGCATAACCATACCTTGCTGTACTATATTAAGCCTGTTTGCTGATACAAGTGAGGCCTCTAGCATATTTGTTAGGGTTGATCTACTAACATGCTTACCATTAAGGTAATACTCAGATTCATTGCTATCCATGCTCATCTCTCTTGCTATGCTTACAGTATCTGAATCTATTGGTATGCCTCTATCACTGTTATCAAATGCTATACTTACCCTTACCTTCTTTGCTTTAGAGTCACCATTATCATGTATCAATGAGTGTAATCTATCTACCCTTAGTACTCTACTGCTATTCTCTCCTAATGCAAAAGTTATTGCATCAAGTATATTGCTCTTGCCAGATCCATTTGGTCCAGTTATACATATTAAGCCTTTATCAAGGTTTATTATTGTATGTTTACCAAATGACTTAAAACCGTTTATCTCTATCCTCTTTATATATACCACATCTAGCGTTTATTGAGGTTAAATAAATAGAGGTTAGACAAATTAATTTATGTAGATGAGAAGCTAAAGTTTATCCTCATATTATTGCTATTGACAAGGATATTATTACATACTTTTAAGCACATGTATACCTAATAGGTTCATGCAATTACTTAACACTATAGTATATGCTTTTATAAGATGTAATCTAACCTCTCTAATAGCCTTATCATCTTCATGTAGCACTGGAACATGCTCATAGAACTCATTGAATAATGAGGCTAATGAGTAACAGTACTTTGCTAATGGCTTTGGGGATAGGCTCTTAACCGCTCCTTCAACAATTAGATCAAACCTTGCTATAGCCTTTATTAACGCTACCTCTTCATGTTTATTAAGTAAATGTGTATCTGCTACATCAATAGCATAATAACTATCCTTATCCTTTCCAGCCTTCTCAAGTATCCTATATGCTCTTGCATAAGCATACTGTATATACTGAGCTGTATCGCCTTGAAGGTTAAGTGCATCGTTGATATCAAATGTTATTATCTTATCAAGATCATGTTTAAGCATTATATACCTTATAGCACTTACTGCTATCTTCTCAGCAACATCATGCATCCATTGCTCATCAGCATCTGGGTTCCTTGCCTTTACCTCTTCATAAGCCTTGTTATGAAGCATATCTAGCATGGTATCAGCGTTTATGTATATACCCTCCCTTCCCTTCATATGCATGAACCTTCTATCACCTATATCTATGTTAAGCATCTTTGCTGTATTTGCACTTAATGCAACAACCTCATATGCCAAGTGTATATATCTATTGCTATCATAGCCTAGCATGGATAGTATCTTTGCTATTATACTCTGAAGCCTGCTCTGTCTAACATCTATTATAGTTATTGCTTGATCAGCATTGTTAAAATTCACATCCTCTCCATTCTCTTGTAAAGTTGTAGCATATAGAGTAGTTCCATCATGCTGAATAGCATACTTAACATACTTGAATGGAGACTCTATGGCACCTAACTTCCACATGGCATATGGTATATCCTTTGCTATGTATGTTGCAGTACCATCACTCCTAACAAGTACCTTCTCTTCCCCCTCTAAACCAGCCTTTATAACTATGCAACCATTGTACTTGCTACTTGGATCATTAACATACTCAACTATACCTTTATCCTTTATTATCTCTAATGCTCTATCCCATAGTTTAGATGCTATTATCTGAGACTCAAAGTTAAGGCAATCGTACCTAGCATAAAGCCTCCAGCATGTCTTCAACTGCTCATTCAATACTCTGCTAGTTATCTCTCTTGCAAACCTTGCTGTATCAGACTCATAATCTTCCATAGCCTTCAATACTAACCTTCTCTTCTCAAGGAGAGAAGTATCACGCTCATACATCTCATTAACCTTAACATACACATCATCCCCACAGTAATGATCAAACTTCTTACTGCTATGCAATGGCATGTTAAGGAATTTGAAGCCTACTATTATATCAGCAACCTGTAAGCCAGAGTCATCTATATAGTTCAATACATATGCATTGTACCCTGTAAACCTTAACAGTCTGTATATGCTATCACCAAGCACAAGGTTCCTAACATGCCCTATATGCAATGCCTTGTTAGGATTAACACTTGTATGCTCAACTAAAACCCTTTTGCCATTACCTATATTCAATGAACCGTATCTATCTCCCTTAGCAAATACCTCTTTAAGTGTTACCTTTGCAAACTCTACCATATCTGCCTTGAAGTTTATGTAACCGTTGAGTATGCTAACATCACTTATTAAACCCCCTACACTTATCTTACTCTTTATATTCTCTGCTATTACAGATGGTCTCTCTCTAAGCAGTTTAGTTAATTGGAATGCAATGTTTGATGCTAGATCACCATACTCCTCTTTGGTCTCTTCTACTGTGTAATCTACTTTAGTATAGTTAAGCCTCTCCAAGGCATTATCTATTAACGCTCTTACCTCATTCATCAATGCTCTTGTAGTCATAAGCACTCACAAAATCAACAACAATTATTATTATTTATTTACCTAAGAACTCCTCTAACCTTACATTCTCCTCCTTGCCCTTTAACATATCCTTAACTATAATATAGCCATCCTTAAATTCTCTCTCAGCAAATATTATTGAGGTATTATACCCTTTACTTGATGCATACTCTAACTGCCTCTTAAGGCTACCATCTATGCACTCACTGCATATACCCTTACCCCTTAGCATAGATACAGTCCTTATAGCATGTGCCTTAAGTTCCTTGCTAGCATAAGCAACGAATACCCTGCTATCAATAGATCTTAATATCTCATTGATCTTTAACCCAAATTTTTGCCTTAGCAATGCAACTATCCTCTCAACACCACCAGCAGCACCTGTAGCACCTATATCTGCTCTACCAAATGCAATTGGGAGTTTATCATATCTGCCCCCTCCTACAAGTGCTAAGTTATTAAGATTAGAGTATACCTCAAATACTATGCTAGAGTAGTAATCTAACCCTCTAACTATACCAATGTTTACGTTAACATCTACACCTCTAGCCTTTAGTGAGTCTAGTAGTGAGGTTAACATTGTTGAGTCCAATCCTTTAAGATGCTCATTATTAAGCACCTCAATTCCTCCTTTAACCTTTGCAAGATCTAATAGAATTTTAAGTTTATTAGCATCTAAGCCCTTAGATGCATACTCTTTCAGTATAGAGTCCTCATCCTTCTTTGATAACTTATCTACTGCCCTAAGCATATCCAATACCTTATCCTCATCATCTATACCTAACCTCTCTCTTATGAACTGCTCAACAAGTGCTCTATCTGATACATCTATACTAACATCTATGCCCAATAGTTTAAAGTAGTGTTTAACGAACTCTATAACATCTGCATCAGATTCTATGCTAAAGTTATCGTATATCTCAATATCCCACTGATGGAACCATCTGTACCTTCCTTGCTGAGGCTCATCGTAACGCCATACAGAACTGAAGGCAGCAAGCTTTGCAGGTATCTTTACATCCCTCCTACTTGCTATATATCTTGTTAAACCAACGGTTAGATCAAACCTTAATGCTACATCCCTCCCAGCCTTATCCTTGAATGCATATATCTCATCCTTTATCATTGGACCACTCTTAGCCTCTAGAGTAGATAGCATCTCCAATGGTGATGGTTCCATAAGGTTAAATCCAAAGAGCCTACAGCATTCTATGAACTTGCTCCTAGTATGCTCTATAAGCATGTACTCCTCATACTCTATATCCCTCATCCCCCTTGGGAGTTCAAGCTTCATCTTCTAATGCATCTTGTATTTATTAATGCATAGAGATTAAAAATCTTCCTGAACTGTCTTTACTTGCAGCATATCATTATTTTATATTATTCACTAATCTATATTGTGACTCCTAAATTTATATCCCTATATTATACTATAATATATTACATGACTCTAAGTATGAGAAAATTTTTATATTTTATTAGCATATATGATCTATGCTTAAGCAGCTTAAAGTATTAAGTTCATGGTCCTTAAATAGACTACAAGGCAAGAGGAGACCATTGGTGGCAACATTTGCATTAACAAGTTACTGTAACTTCTACTGCCCAATGTGCCCATTTGGTGATCCAGACAAGGAAGCACAGTTAATGAATGCTATGAATAAGGATCTTAACACTGAGCAGTGGAAGCATGTTATGAGCAAGGTAGCAAAACATGTTATATGGAGTATAGTTGAAGGAGGTGAGCCTACAAGTAGGAAGGATATAATGGAGCTTCTAAGGCATCTACACTCCATAGGCTTACCATTTACTCTTATAACCAATGGCTCTTTGCTTCATAAGATAAACCTTGAGGAGTTAGCATCTTATGGAGTTGTATGCTGTAGCATAGACTCTGTTAGAGAGGATTCATACTGCAAGATAAGAGGAGTTAGTCCTAGCATGTATAAGAGGGTTATGGAGAATGTTAGGATGCTAAGCAAGTACAATGTAAAGCGTGCTATAAATACTGTTATAACAAAGTATAACTATGAAGAGTTTATAACACATGAGTACTTTGATTTTGTAAGGAAAGAGTTGGATATCCATGTTGTAAACTTCACCTTTGTTGAGGATGTATTTGCAAGCAAGTACACACTTGCCCCAAGTAGAGAGGTTAAGAGCAAGGTAGCAAGGGCTATAATAGATTATGCTAAGAAGCATGATGATCCATTTGTAGCAACACCATTCAAGTATATGAGGGATATGATAGAGTATGGTAGAGCAATGTATGACTCTTGTGCAACATGGAAGGTGCTCTTTGTACAATCTGATGGTAGTGTTATAGTACCATGTTATAGGTTTGATAGTGAGGAGAATAGGATGAGCATATTAAAGCATAGTATAGATGAGATATATGAGCATAAGGCATGGGATATAGCAGAGAATTGTAATGAGTGTGATAACATGGCATGTGTATGGTATCTAGCACAGAACCCATTAAGCCTAGCAGACTCATATATAAGGGGCTTAGTATCTTTGATTAAGTACTTTGCATTAACAAGCAAGGATAAGATATTAAGCAGAGCAAGTAATACTGCAATAAGCTATAGTTAGAAGAAATAAAAGCATCTTTTTATTATACATACTGTTGCATCTACTTTAGAGTATGAAGGTATTTGTAACTGGTGCATCAGGTTTCATAGGCAGAGAGGTTGTAAAGTTACTTGCTGAGCATGGCTACTATACTATAGCATTGATAAGGGATAGTGCTAAGAGTAGTATTGTTAATAATTCACAGGAGGTTATAGTAGGTGATGTTAACGATCATGCTACCTTAGATGCTATAAAGCACTGTGATGCAGTTATACATCTAGCAGCAAAGGTTAGGTTCCATCCATATCATGCTCTTAAAGATGTTATTGTATATGCTACAGAGAGAATAGCAGATGTATGCTTAAAGTATGGCATTAAGATGATCTATGCTAGTAGTATTGCTGTATATGGAGATGCTAGATCTAGAATGGTTGATGAATCATATGCATGTGAACCAGATACAGGCTATGGCAAGGCTAAGCTTGAGGCTGAGCATGCTATACTTGATAGAGTAAGCAAAGGGCTTGATGCAATAATACTTAGACCAGGTTATGTATATGGTTATGGTGATCCTATAACAAGAATGCTTAAAGCAAACAAGGTTATATGGGTTGGTAATGCAAGGAATTACATTGGGCTAGTTCATGTACATGATTGTGCTAGAGCATTCATACACTTCCTTGATTACAACACTAGCAAAGGTTATGGATATGTATACAATGTGGTTGATGACCAACCTATTCCATGGATAGATTACCTTAACTATATATGCTTACTAGCAGGTAATGGCATTAAGCCTATACTACTGCCTTACACCCCTATTAAAATTATCACATACATGTATTATGCATTAACTAGAATGCTAGGGGTTGTTAGTGATCTTACACCAGATCTTATTAGAGCGATAAGGTACTCTGCTAAGTATTCTAACTCTAGGTTAAAGAGCACAGGGTTTAAGCTTAAGTATCCTACATACAAGGAAGGTTTAAAACAGGTCATAGACGAGTTCCATTCCCATATTCATGGTAATGATATAAAGAAATGGTAGCGTTTAGATACATAAAGTTTTAAATCTTACTTAACATAAGCTCATATAGATGATATCTTTGATTAATTTAAAAGATAGTAAGAGAAAGATAACAATATTATTAGTTGGCTATATCATTTTAACATTAATTATAATAGGATCTGGTAATTATGCTAGCATCTCATATGCAGATGATTCCCTACCTACTATAAAACTTGATAAACAGGCGTATACCCCATTCGATATAGCAACTATAACAGTTTATGATAAGAGCAAGAATATGGATCCTAATGCTAAAGATACCCTTACAGTTACAGTTAAGGGTAGAAATGTAATAAATGTAACACTCTACGAGACAGATAACAACTCTAGCATATTCATTGGAACTGTTAAACTTACACCTAATCCATTACTTTATAAAGGGGATATTGAGGTAAGGAGGGATGATTGGTTAGTTGTAGTGTATAATACTTTAGTAGCATACGCATCTGAGATAAGGTACAATGAGGCTAGACTTGAGTTTGATAAAGAGCATTACTATGATACAGATACTGCTAAGATAACACTCTACGATCCAGATGCAGATAGGGACCCATATACAAGGGATAAGGCTATAGTATATGCATGGTCAGACTCAGATCCTAATGGTGTAAGGGTAGTATTGGATGAGAAGGATGTTCATTCTGGTGTATTTGAAGGATTCATAAAATTCATTACAAGCAAAGAGAGGCATGAGAATAACCTATTGAGGGTTAGTGATAACGATAAGATAACTGCTAGATATATAGATGATACCCTACCCAAACCTAGCAGACTCTCCTCAGATAACATAACTACTGTTGAGATGAAGTTCATAGATGCCCATGCCATATATGGTACTGGTATACCAGCAAATGAGAGAGTATATGTATCTGAGCCAAAGGTGGTTAGCCAATTCGGTGAGGATATAAGGATATTATCAATGGGAAGTAGACTAGCAATACAATCAGAGCTTTTCAATAAACAACCTAAGGAGCAGAGATTTGTTTACATAGTTCAAGTTATAGATAGTGATGGATTTGTAGAGCATATAGCATACATATCAACATTAATGCAAGCAGAGTCTGGGGCTGTAGTAACCCAAGCATGGACTCCAATGAAGAGAGGCAATTATACTATAGAGGTATTTGTATGGGATAGCCTTGAGAAGCCTATTGCACTATCAGGGATAAAGGTTATAAGAGTTATAGTATCATGAGTGTTATTGGTGATAAGGAAGCATTACACTATTATTATGATATTAATAGTTGTTGCTTGTGTAATAGCAGTAAGCATTACACAGATAAGCAGTAACAGCAACAACAATAATGCTAATGCTAGCAATGTGGTTAGGATAGGCTTCTTTGCAAATATAACCCATGCCCCAGCACTTGTAGCAAAGGCTAATAACATATTTGAGCAAGAGCTCAAGGGTTACAAGGTAGAGTACAAGGTCTTCAAGGCTGGACCAGATGCTTCATTAGCCTTGCTTACAAACAATGTAGACTTTGTATACTTAGGTCCAGTACCTGCTATCAATGCTTATGCAGTAAGCAATGGTAACGTTAGAGTTATTGCAGGAGCAGCAGCAAACGGTGCAATGTTCATAGTAAATGATAAGATAAATAGCATTGCTGACTTGCATGGTAAGACATTTGGTACTCCTCAATATGGTAATACACAGGATATAGCATTAAAATCTTACCTAAGAGATAATGGACTAGCATTAAAAGATGAGCAAGGAGATGTAAGTATAATCAACGCAAAGAACTCTGAGTTATTCATACTCTTTAAGAATGGCTATATACAAGGGGCATGGGTACCTGAGCCATGGGCAACTAGGATGCTCAATGAAGGAGGCAAGGTATTTATAGATGAGAAGGATCTATGGGAAGGCAATAGGTTTGTTACAACAGTACTCCTTACAAGGTTAGATATAATTAATGAGAGACCAGAGTTGGTTAAGAAGATGCTAAAGGCTCATATAAGTGCTGTAGATTGGATGAACGCTAATATGGATAAGGCTATAGAGGTTGTGATAGATGAGATAAAGGGCTTAACTGGCCAATCTTTATCAAAGGAATTGATAAAGGATGCATTAAAGAATGTAGAATTTACATATGACCCCATGGTTTACTCAATCCAAGGCTACTATAACAAAGGTAAAAGACTAGGATTAATGCAAGATATAGATATATCAGATATGGTATATACTAAGCCATTAGAGAGTATAATTACCAAGTAAATCTAGTTTAAATTGGAGTAATTTTATTATTTAAATATGAACTTAGATTTAAATATAGTGCCTATAAGATAGTTATTAGATGGCTAAGTTAATTATAAAGAATGTAAGTAAAACTTACAATCATACTAATGGTGTAGTAAAGACCCTATCTAATATTAATTTAGATATAAATGATGGTGAGTTTGTATGCTTGGTAGGTCCTTCTGGATGTGGCAAGACAACCCTTCTAAATATAATAGCAGGCTTAGATAAGCCAGATGAGGGGGAGATCCTGCTTGATAATAAGCCTATAATAGATACTGGTCCAGATAGGATAATGATATTCCAAGAAGGTGCACTATTCCCATGGTTAACTGTTATAGAGAATGTTGAGTTTGGTTTAAAGATCGCTGGAGTAGATAAGGCAAAGAGGAGGGAGTTAGCAATGCACTACTTACAGTTAATGCACCTTGATAAATTCGCTAACTATTATGTACACCAACTCTCTGGTGGTATGAAGCAGAGAGTAGCTATAGCAAGGTCCCTTGTAATGGATCCAGAGGTGTTACTTATGGATGAGCCATTTGCTGCCCTAGATGCCCAAACAAGGGATCTATTACTAGTTGAGCTTCAACTACTATGGCAGAAGACAAAGAAGACTATAATATTCGTTACCCATAACATAGCAGAGTCTGTATGCCTTGCTGATAGGGTTATAGTATTTACATACAGACCAGCTAGGGTGAAGAAGGAGATAAGGATAGACTACAGAAGGCCTAGGCTTATAGAGGATGCCAATCTAAGCAAGTATACACATGAGATAGTAGAGGCATTAAAGAGCGAGGTCTTAGCAGCAATAAGAGATGAGTATGATGGTAAAGCATAACAATTATAATAATATATTATTATAATGCCATGAACATCCCTCCTTCTCTATGTGTAAAGTGTAGGGGCAATAATCTATGTGGATTACCATACTGCCCTATACTTGCAAACCATGTGAATCTTAAACCATTGGATGCAAAGAGCATAGAAGGTTACACTCCTCCCTCCATATTCGTAGGAAGAGTAGGTTATCCTAAGATAAGCATAGGTCCTATGATACCTTCAATACCTGTTGATGAGCATAGGGTAAGCATTTACGATAAGCCAGAGGAGTGGTCTAATGTAAGTATCAAAGATATACTAAGGTTTAGATTAACCTTAGTTAGAGGGAAGGTTACTGTAAATGCTAACAGTGCATACAACTCTTCAGATAAGATGGTAACAGCTATGCAAGAGATAGCAATGGCAGATAATCCAGTAGAGGCTAGGATGCATATATCAAGGGTAAGTAAGATGTTTAGCATAAGTGAAACCATGCCTCCATTTGGTCCATCCGCAGAGTTGGAGAGGCTAGATCTTGGTAATATAAGGGTTGACCATAGGATAGAGAAGGCTTACCATGATGATATCAATGCTAAAGATGCTATAATAGAATTATACAATAGCAATGTTAGTGTAACTAGCATAGCAAGGGCACTAAGCGCAGGATGCCTAGGCGTTAAGAAGAGGAGGAGGTTTGTGCCTACAAGGTGGAGTATAACTGCTGTAGATGATACAGTATCAAGGTTCTTAATATATCATATAAAGAATAAAGCATGGGTTAATGAACCACTTGTATATGTAAGAGAAGTGTATCTAAATAGATTTGTATGTATAATAGCCCCTGGTCCATGGGAGTTTGAGTGGATAGAGGCTTGGTACCCAGATACAGTATGGAATAAAGATACAAGGGTAGAGATTATTGGTGATCATGAAGGCTATGATGGTTTAAAGCATTATGCCATAGTTGGGGGTTGCTACTACTCATCTAGACTTGCTGCTTGCGAGTACCTTAAGAGTATTAATAGACAAGGCAAGGTCTTAATGCTTAGAGAGATATACCCAGGGTTTGATATACCCATAGGGGTATGGTTCGTTAGAGAGCAGTTAAGAGCAATGTTCAAGGGCAAGCCATTAAGGTTCAGTTCAGTAGAAGATGCAGTAAAGTATGCTATGAGTAACCTTAAGATACCATTAAGGGAATGGATTAAGAGGAGTTATATGCTAAGGCAGTTTTTAGACAGGAGTGCTAAGAGCCTATGGGATTACATAGCATAATTGATCAAGGTTTAAAGATAGGTTGGTATAGAGTAAAAGTTATGATAGAGAGAGAGGATAAAAGGGATGTTAAGAGAGAGGGCTTATTAAGTGGTAATAACAGTTACATTATAATAATCATAATTCTACTCTCCCCAATAATATACACGCTAGCAGTTGCATACGATACATATAGTATGAGTTGGAATGAGGGTAGGGGAGGGTTTTTATTTGCATTAGCATTCATGATAGCAGAGATAGTTGGTATTAGGGTTACCATAAGCAAAGCAAGGCTATATGCAATGATAGCATGTACAATAGTAATATTAGCATACTTTGCTTCTGTTGAGAATGGATATAGAGAGGTTATAAGAGGCTCAGCAAGCATCTACAACGTTAGACTTGTAGATAGTTGGGTATGGTTATGGGATTATATAGCAATGGGTCTATTCTCTATTGCTATACTTGCATTAGCATATGGGAAGAGATGGGTAAGGATTGCGCCAGCAAGCCCAATATACCTGCTAGGAAGTGCAGTGATACTCTCGCTAGATGCATTCTTCCCATACAATACCCTAGGACCATTGCAGTTCATAGTGCCATATCTACTACAGTTTGATGCATTTATAATAAATACAATTGATAGTTTTGTAGATATAGGCAGTGTATATACTAAGGGTAATATGATTATACTTAATGGGCATAAAGGCTCAATGGCATTACAGGTATTCTGGCCATCTGCTGGTGTGCATAGCATAATAATATACTCCCTTGTAATGCTTGCATTCTTGCTTAAGATGAATATAGATGCTAAGAGGAAGGTACTTTACTTTGGTATTGGTGTAGTAGGTACTGTATTCGTTAATACTCTAAGGATACTATCATTATCCTTATATGTACTATTGGTTAGTGCAGATGTTAACTCTTTTGAGTCATTCCATTCTGTTGCTGGTGAGATAATGTTCTTGCCATGGCTTGCAGGATACCTCTTCTTAATAATGCATGTAGAGGGTAAAAGGGCTAAGAGTAAAAAAGCTGGCATATCTAATCAAGGTGCATAATAAATAATCAATAATTACCTACATGCATACTCATTAGAAGAGCAGGTACAATATCTTTCGCTTGCTTAGATAATTTTAAATTGCTCATACTAAGCATTAATAACATGCTCCGGTGGTGTAGCCCGGTTAAGCATAGCGGCCTCTCGAGCCGCTGATCGCGGGTTCAAATCCCGCCCGGAGCATCTTTATATTGTAATTATGGCTTTGCGTAGTAACCTTAGGGATAATAGTATAATTCTTGTATTACAAAAAGACTTGAAGGTTTAACCTCCTTGCCTTAAATACAAGTTAGTAAAGGTAATTCCTGTATTATTTATTACTTATCGTCGTTTTAATCTACTTATTAACTTCTCTACTTTCTTTAACCTCCTATCCAGTACCTTAACTTCTTTAATTAGTATATCTATAGAATCGAGCTTCTTTCTGAAGCGCTTTGAGTTCAGTAACTTAATACTAGAAGATATCTCTTGTAATGCAGACTCATGTTTATTTAACTTTGTTAGTAACCTCTTTGATACCTGTTGTTGCTCCTTTGTTGCTACCTTTACTGCTGGAGCACTTGTAATGTTGGTAGTGCTATTACTACCACTTGCTTTCCTGCCTCTTCTTTTACCTGCTGCCTTTACTTTCCTTGATTCTCTTACTTCACTCATATCTTTCTTAGCATTAACTTCTTTCTGTGCATCTTCGTTCTTAACCTCGACATTTGATTCATTCTCCGAAGTCATAAGATAATTATCTTTAATGTATTATAAAAATCTATTGAAAATTGGAGGAGGAATTTATGTGTACAGATATTGTATTAATAATAAACAGTAGATTATAATGTAAGGGTATTTACCAAAAGCAAAGATATCTACTATACATCTCTTCATGATCAATATTAGTAATTAACAATAAATAATAAACATATTATAATCAATAATTACAGCTCAGTCAAATGCCTTCACATCATATATCAGATCAACTCTGAGTCATCATAGCTGCATTTATAATAATTATGATAATTATTTATTAGTTTATCTACAAGCAGAGTTATGAAGAGTATGTAAATCATTATCATCTAATATTCATTATTAATCCAGCTAATACTTGTAATACATTGTTAGGATCTGCCTTACCTTCTTCTATCTCATCCATCTTAGACTCTAACTCCCTTGTTAACTCCTCAGATACCAAATAACCATAATTCCCTGATAGAAACTCATAAACCATTCTTCCTAACCTTGTAGGTATAAGGAATCCTTTAGAATCTACAGCATACCTCTTCTCCAGTATATGATTTATTATTATAGAGTATGTAGATGGTCTTCCTATACCCTTCTCCTTCATATCCCTTACCAACTCTCCTTGAGTATATGGATATATTGTAGCCCTCTTCTTAAGGCTAGATTCTATTACTTTAACCTTCTCTTTAATTCTATCATAAACCTTGATAGGTAAGATTCTAGTAAAGCCTTCCTCCTCTATACCTATAGGGAATTCTATTGTAGTATTAATGCTAGGTATCTCTACTATCTGATATCTAACCTTAGCATTGCTCATCTGGCTTGCTATGAAGCGTTTAAAGATAAGTGAGTATAATCGTATATGATTGGGTGTAAAACTACGTAAGATGCTAATCTCTTTAATATAATCAGGTAACTCATTACCATCGATTGGTTTTGTTGGTCTAATACACTCATGGGCACCTTCGTAACTCCAAGTTCTTGCAGAGAAATAGTTACCAAAGCGCTGTAATATGTATACTTTTGCTAACTCTATCCCATCATTACTTACTCTAATGCTATCAGTTCTATGGTATGTTATAAGACCTAGTTCAAAGAGATCTTGTGCAAGCTGCATTACAGTGTTTGCATTAAGATGTAACTGCCTAAATGCCTCATACAGCATTAAATCAGTAGAGAATGGCTGTGGTGCATGTAACTCCCTAACCTCCTCCCTTATTATGCAATCTAACTCCTCAGGTATTACCTTTGGTTTATCTCTATAATTTAAACTAAATCTAAAGCCATTCTCAAGTGTTAAAGTTAATACATACTGTTTTGATTTAAGGTATTTATCAAACCTATCGATTATCCAACCTAGCACTGGTGTTTGAACTCTTCCAGCAGATAACGTTTTGTTGTTAAATACATTCCATAACTTTTTACTTAGCTCAAATCCTAGCAGTCTATCCTCCATCCTTCTAACCATCTGTGCATCAACAAGTCTATTATTTATGCTCTTACGCTCATCTATTGCCCTCCTTAATGCTCTAGCAGTTATCTCATGGAACTCTATCCTGTATACCTTATCATTTACAGGCTTGATCATGTGTTCTAGATCCCAAGCTATCTTCTCCCCTTCTCTATCTGGATCTGTTCCTATTAACACTAAATCAGATTCGCATGCTAACTCCCTTATCCTCTCAATCCTAGTCATTGCATCACTTATATCTGTAGAGGAGCATCTAGGGCATACTTTATAATATACGAATTGGTGTGAGCATTTATTGCATCTTTTAATTGTGGAGTATATTGGTATGAACTTTGAGTCATTTATGAGTATACCATGCTTATCACCACCTTCCTCAACAAGATCCAGTATATGCCCTTTGCTAGCAACCACATTTATTAGATAGTTACCTATTGTTACTTCGTAAGAGTCTATACCTAACCTTCTCCTCCTTGCTGGCTTGCCTAATAGTCTAGATATAGTCTCTGCCTTGTTTGGTGACTCTACTATGATAAGTGTTGTTTTAACAGGGTCTTTAACATCTTTAACATTATTTAACCTCTTTCTATCCTCATCTACCTCTCTTAATATACTATCTAAGTTTACCTCATCTAGCCTCATAAATTTAGCATTATCAAAGTACCATCTTAGTTGGAACTCTAATGCCTTGAAGAGGCTTTGATCATCAACTATTACTATGGATAAACCCTTGGTTACTCCCCCAGCATAAAGTCTAGATGCTCTACCAGATGCTTGTATGTAAGTCTTTGTATCAGGGATCTCAATACTATTATCATCATTAAATTTGATTATAGGATTCTCCTTTATTGCATCTATGAACTCCTTATCACTCATTATATTGGTTATTAGATCCCTTGCCTTTACAAGATCATCCTTGCTCTTTATACTTAATCTCTCATAGTATATAGCCTCATCCCTGTATCTCTTAGGTATATACCTCTTAAATATTGTAAAGAATGCCTTTACACTGCTAGGTGTTAGTTCAGAGAATCTGAACCTTATCTTAGGTATAGAGGTAAATATGGTATACCTTATCCTCTCTGGTATATTTAAACCTCTAACCAGTATACCATAGTATATAGCAACACCAACCAAGACATCTATATCTCCACTCTTAAACCTCTCTAAGAGATCTGGCTTAGCCTTGCTTGATACATATGCCTCAGCCTTGATACCTTTGCTCTTTAATAACTCTGCTATCCTTATAGCCTGCTCTTCTCCCTCATACTGGTTAACAAATACTATCCCTCCTCCCCCTAGATCCTTTATCAATCTCTCTATGCTTACCTCATCTGCATTAGCATAAACATCTACAATATTTCTTATGTTTGTTATAGATACACCTATATCAAAGCCTAGAAGGTATCTAAAGAGCAATGGGGCTAAGCCCCTTGGCTTAATAGTAGCACTTGATACTATAAGCGTACCCTTGTTACTGTTATTATTTCTAACATAATCAAACCTTCTAGCCTTTATATTATTTATAGCATCCTTTATCTCCTCTTCACTATACCCTATCAACCTTAGAACCCTTACAGCGTTCTTAGACCTCTTCAATAGAGCATCTGTATCGTCAACAAATACAAAGTTAAATCTTAACTTTCTAAGGTAATCAGATCTTCTTGCTAAGAATGATGAGGTTGTTATTAATACATCTGCATACTCTATTGCCTTAATCCTCTCTTCCCTCTCTTTAGTCTTCATCTTAGCATGTATCTTTACTATATTCTTATCCTTAATACCTAACCTTTTAAGTATATACTCTGCTATATCATATGCTTGCTCAACAAGTATATGTGTAGGTACTATTATGTAACTCTTTCCAGAGTTAAATGTATTGAATACTGATGCAAATACACCAAAGTGGGTCTTACCTAACCCTGGTGCAGCTATTATTGAGAAGCTCTCCCCTCTAAGGAAGCGTATAGCCCACTCTCTTTGGCTAGACCTTAAGCTAAAGTTAAATGCCTTTGCAAAGAGGCTCTCAAACTCCTTTAACGTTTTAGCCTCACTGTATATCTTTGAGTAGTTAAGTAATCTATTGTTTGCCTTAAGGTACTCTCCAATCCTTATCTGCTTCTCTATTATATCTTCTTCATCTATAGCATGCTCAATACATTTATCACATGGTAGTGATTGTCTTAAGCGTTCATCACTAATATCATTTCCACAATTTGGGCACAGATCTTTAAATACTGATTGCATACTATTATCAAGTGATCATTTTTAATATATCTTTGTCATCTACCATTCGTAAGATGGTAATTGCTTATGAGCAATATTATAATTAATAAAAATAAAGATGTAGATAAATAACTTCATATATGAATTTTCTACTAAAAATTAGAATATAAGTACACACGTGTTTATTAATATCTTAATATCAAATTAAGTATAAATGCTTATTTCTTTCCATCATCTTCTATTATAATAATGGGTGCCAGCCATGGAACCTATACTCTCTGAAAGCGTAGGTTACTTCATACTTATAGGTCTAGGATCTATAATGGCACTTGTTATAACATTGTTGATAAAGACAGAGTTCAAGTGGCTAGGTACAAAAGAGACATCGGAGTGGTTCTCTACTGCAGGAAGGAACATAAAGAGTGGTTTGGTTGCTGCTTCAGTAGTCTCAGCATGGACGTGGGCGGCTACACTACTTCAATCCTCAACAGTAGCATATCAGTTTGGCATAAGTGGACCATTCTGGTATGCTGCTGGTGCAAGTATACAGATAGTACTATTTGCTATAATAGCTATAGAGTTAAAGAGGAAGGCTCCAACTGCACATACATTCCTTGAAGTTATCCATGCACGTTTTGGTAAGAATACACATAGAATATTCTTGTTCTTCGCACTAATGACAAATACCATAGTGACTGCTATGCTTGTACTTGGTGGAGCCTCAGCTGTACATGCTTTAACTGGAGTTAACATATACATAGCTGCACTACTTATACCATTTGGGGTTATAATATACACGTTCTTTGGTGGTTTGAAGGCTACATTTCTTGCTGATTACCTTAATGCATCTGTGATATTCATAGTTCTGTTGATATTTGTTACAAGTGTATACTTCCTTAACCCAGAGATAGGAGGGATAACTGGAATGTACAAGAAGTTAGAATCCATGTCTATATTAAGACCAGTTGAAGGCAATGCTAATGGCTCATACATAACCATGAGTTCAATTGGTGCACTGATATTTGGGATAATAAACATAGTTGGTAACTTTGGTACAGTGTTTGTAGATCAAGCATACTGGCAAAGAGCAATAGCAGCAGAGCCAAGGGCTGCACCAAAGGGTTTCATACTTGGAGGATTGGCATGGTTCTCTATACCATTCACACTAGCAACTACCCTAGGATTAACAGCTGTTGCATTAGGTGTATCACTTGAGCTTGAAGATGTTGCATCTGGACTTGCAGCACCAATAGCAGCAACCAAGGTACTTGGAGATATAGGGGCTATACTTATACTTACAATGCTATTTATGGCTGTAACATCTGCTGGATCAGCTGAGCTTATAGCAGTATCCTCTCTAGTAACCTATGATGTGTATAGAACTTACGTTAAATCAGATGCTACAGACAAGGATCTCATAAGAGTATCGAAGATGATAATAATAGCATTTGGTGTAAGCGTAGGCTTACTAGCCTCAGCACTATTATATTTAGGGGCAAACCTACAGTATGTTTATCTATCCATGGGCATATTGATAAGCTCTGCAGTAGTACCAATAGCACTATCTGTACTTTCTAAGAAGGCAAACAAGGTAGCAGTTACTGCTGGAGCAATAGTAGGTCTTGCAGTTGGGATCTTTACTTGGTTATATTCAGCATTTGTTCTCTATGGCAATGTATCTATCTACTCAACTGGACAGAGTATTCCACTCTTACTAGGGAATATAACATCTTTATCGATAAGTACTGCCATATCATTCATATATAGCATACTAAAACCAGCAGACTTTAATTTCAATACATTAAAGAGAAGGATAAACATAATAGATGAGAGGATAAGGTCATTATTACAACATAACAATGATAATGAGGCTTACTTGGAGAAGATAAGATGGTTCAGTTATAGATATGCTATAGTACTAACTTTAGCATTAGTTATAGCATGGCCATTGCCATTGTACTTCTCCAACTATGTATTCTCAGAGGCAATATACTATGTATGGGTTACCATAGCAGTTACATGGTCTAGCATAGCAGCGGCAATAATAATAGTACTTCCTCTCATAGAAGAGAGGAGTAGAATAATTCATGTCTGGAAGAACCTAATAATACCTAGTGTATTAGCAGCAATAATCATAGTTACAATAATAGCCTCTATACTGCTATACTCCTCCATAGTAGAAGAGAACAAGGATATAGCTGAGCATATACTTGTATTCATATATAGTTTACTTGGAGTTATGGGCGGTTTTGCTATAGTGATTATAATGTTAAACAGGAAGCTATCAAAGTTGGTAGAGATTAGGACAAGGGAGCTAGAGTTAGCTAATGCAGAGCTAAGACGCAAGGATAAGTTAAAGGACGAGTTCATAAGCATAGCTGCTCATGAGCTTAGAACCCCTATACAACCAATATTAGGCTTCATTAGCTTAGCAAAGAAAGGTAGCCTAGATCTAAACACTGCATTGGATGGGATACTTAGGCATGCTAAAAGGCTACAGCATCTTACAAATGAGATACTTGATGTTAGTAGGATAGAGAGTGGTAACCTTGTATTGCATATGGATAAGGTAAGGATAAATGATGTAATAAATGATGTTGTTAACACATTAAAGTCTAATATAAACAATGGAGTATCATTACATGTTAGGCTTGATGAGAATATAGAGATCTATGCTGATAAGATTAGGATAAATCAAGTGCTAACTAACATTCTAGATAATGCTATAAAGTTCACAAAACAGGGTGAGATAAGTGTAGAGAGCAGGGTATTAAAGAGCAAGGCAAGAGTTGAGATAAGCATAAGCGATACTGGCGGAGGTATACCAGAGGATCTGCTTCCAATATTATTTGAGAAGTTTGTTACTAGAGGTGTTCATGATGGTAATCATCATGGTATTGGGCTTGGGTTATTCATAAGCAGAGCAATAGTGAATGCACACAAGGGAGAGATAACTGTACATAACAACGATAAGGGCGGCGCCACATTTACAATAGTATTACCATTAAATAGTACAAACTATATATAAATAGTGATATGATAGCAGTAAACTAATACATCTACTACATTTATTATGTTATCTTGTTAATACTATCTAACAGATCTTCTACCTGCTCTTGTGTTATATCAAAGTCATCCAACTCTTTAAGGTACTCATTAAGTTCTTGAATCTTTTTATAAGCATTCTCGTCCTCTATCATGCTAATCAAAGTATCCAACTCAAAAGGTTTCTGTATAAGTTCTACTACATGCCTTAGTTGCTTTATCGAATCGAATAATGTCTCCTTAACATATGCAGATGCAAATATCATCCTTTGCTTAGGATTTAGTGCCAGTATCTCTTTTGCTACATTCATACCATTTGTCTTTGGCATCCTATAATCAAGTACTACTACATCAAATATATTCTGCTCATAGTCATTACATTTACTATTATCATTCATAGCCTTTTTATATATACTTAAACACTCATCCCCATCCATTGCCAGTGTAACTGTATGATTTCTATCCTCCAATGCTATCTTGTACTGTATAGCAGTATCTATTTCATCCTCTGCTATTAGGATTCTCATTATAAATAATAATTTTTATTATATATTTAAAACTTTTTAATAGTAGGTAAGGATATAAAATCTTAAATAATGCCTGATTCTTATATTTTATTAGAAAGTTTATGTACAAGGAGCTAAGGAACAAGTTAGCAGACTCTGTAATTGAGAATGTTGAGATTAAATTGATAGAACTATCAAAGTTCTCCATTAGGCATAATACAGAACTTGAGATGAGTCGTATAAAAGAGCTTGCAGCAAGTATACAGAGGCATGGGCTCTTACAACCATTACTAGTTAGACCCATTGAAGATAGACTTGAGTTGGTTGCTGGTCACAGGAGGCTTATGGCATGTAAGTCTTTAAAATGGAGGTGTGTTCCTTGCATAATAAAGGATCTCTCTGATAAGGAAGCCTTTGAGGTTCAATTGGTTGAGAATATACAGAGGCAGACACTAGATCCTATAGAAGAGGCTGAAGCATTCCATAAGTATGTGATAGAGTATGGTTGGGGAGGGGTTAGTGAGCTTGCAAGGAGTATAGGCAAGAGTGAAGAGTACGTCTCTCATAGGATTCAGCTATTAAGGTTACCAGATAGTATAAAAGAAGAGGTTAGCAGACGTAGACTTAATGTTAGTCATGCTTTAGAATTGGTTAATCTTAATCCTTTAATGCAGGAAGAGATGGCTAGAGCTATCATAAGCAATAAGTTATCTGTTAGGGCTGTAAGAGAATTGAAGAAGAAAGAGGAAGGTATGCTGTTAGAGCAAGGAATATACAACAATAAAGATAGAGCTACTCTAATAAATGAGAAGAGGCTACGAATTCTTAAGAAAACAATAATAACACTTAAGCTAGCATTGTATAGATTGGATTCTCTCATAGAGGAGACAAAGGAATCTCTTGAACCAAAAGAGGCAGCAGCAATAACTAACACCCTCATGTGCATTAGATTGAAGGTACATAACCTTATAGATGAGGTGATACAATCTAAACAAAACCTAAGGTAAGTCTTCTTTTATTTATTTTTACAACTTCAAATTAAAGTTATAAATTGTTAGAATTAAAAAAGATTTAACTATCACTGTTAAGCTTCATCTTATATGAAAGAGTTAGAGATCATCGTACCGAATGAGCGACTTAAGGATGTTGATAATGTACTGCGTGAACATAAAGTTGGTGGAATGCATTACTATATAGTTACTGGCTGGGGGATTACGATGAAACCAAAGGAGGAGCAGGTAGCTGGATATGGAGGGTATCGTACTGGCAGAGAAATAATACCTGAGTTTACATCACGTACAAAAGTACATGTGATAATACCTGATGAGATGGAAGAGCAACTTATCAATAAACTTGTTAATGCATTAAGCACAGGTAGTGCTGGTGATGGCAAGATATTCGTTAAGGGCATAACCAAAGTAGTGGATATAGGATCTAAGAAGGTAGGAGAAGAGGCTTTATGGGTATAATAAAGAAGAAACATAATGTATTGTTATGAGTATAAAGATTGATAGATAGATTTTAACTGCTACCATGATTGAACTAATTAACAATAACAAGTGATCTCAAAAGAGATCTTTTATCTCTTACTTCAGAGTTATGACTTTATGAACGCCAGCACTAGTGATACTCCTAGTACACTAACAGTAAGTAATGGACCAAACATCTCATCCATAACCTTTACATTGAATATGGTCTCATAGAATACTAGAGATGCTACTACTAGAGCAGTTGCACTTAATGCATATGAGATACCTTTGAAGTAATTCTTACCCATCAACCTTGCAAATGCGGATCTTAGAAGCATGCTATCTAGAGTATCTATGCTTATCATCCCTATGGCAAAGAAGCAAGCAAGAATAAGAGCAAACTGTATACCAAGTGTTGCAGATGTTATTGCTGATAATGTTATAGCAGATATCTGTGTTGCTGTATCAAATCCTAAGCCAAATACCATACCAACTATCATGGATGTTAGAAATGGATTTACTCTATTGTTAATCCTTGCTATTACCTTTGATGCCATTATAGATGACCAGTTCTTACCATACAACCTCATTGCAACTATATTCAATATGCCAATGGATGCTAATGCTACCATGCCTATTATGCTACCAGCATATGCTATGCTCTCAACCTCTACACTAGTTATGCTACCAACTACAAGTATTATAAATACTATCTCTGCTAAAACTGCTATCATATGTCCTATGCTAAAACCTGTACCAATGAACCTTGCTCTAGCAGTAGCATTATGTAGCCTTACAAGGTTATCTATTGCAGTTATGTGATCAGCATCTAAACCATGCCTTAAACCTAGTATTACCATTGCAGGTATAGATGCAAAAATCATACTAATCATGCTGCTACTTATCTCCATAGTAGGGATTATGGATAAGTTATAGATTAATATTTAATTATTAAATCTTTACAAATTTTAGTCGTATGTTCTATATCTAATCCTTTCTCTTTCTTATAGTTGATTAACCTTTAATATTTTAAAAAAGAATTAAGCTAGATTGTTATTCATAATAACATGGCAGGAACATGTTGCCCTAGCTTCAGTACTGGAGACCCTCTACTTGACTTCTTCTATATACTGTTTAATGGGATCTCTGAGGTACCATTGTTCAGTGCACCATTGAATGGCATACTCATACTTGCTGGAGTACTACTGGCATCGTGGAGAGCTGGCGTTATGATGGTTATATCAGGATTAGTAGGTGCAGGTATGGCATTAATAATGGGCGCGCCTTACGATCTTGTAACATTTGGACTGTTTGGCTACAACTCTATCCTTACAGGCATGGCATTTTGGTCTGGTCCATTCGTTAAATCTAATCGTGCAACATTTGTTATATCCATATTCGGTGCAGCATGGACAGCTGTATCATGGATGGCCTTTGCACATGTCATGGGCGATTGGTTTGTACTAGGCGGAGGAGGTTGGGCTATACCAGGTTTCACATCATCCTTCATATTCACAACATGGGCTATAATGTTAGCAACGAAGAGGTTTGCAAGGGATATATGGCCAGCACCAGCACATACAGAGCCTATAGTTGCTGATGTTGCAAGTGGGACTAGTATAAGGCAGCTTATGCCTGATAGCAGTAACCCTGCAGCAGAGCAGTCTTTCAAGTGGACAGCAAAGGAGTTCATGATAGCAACCCTGAAAGGTGTATCACAGGTAACATTTGTAGAGAACTGGAAGACTGGTATATTCTGGGTAGTTGGTCTTACACTAGCATGGGAGCTTCTACCTACTGCTACATTCACTACTGCAGATGGAGTAACAGTATCAAGGTTGTTCACCAATGCATATACAACACAATGGGACCCTACATCCCCACTATTCCTAGGAGGAGTTATGGCTCTTATAGGATCTGCAATGGGTGCAGCTATAGCCATACTCCAAAAGTTACCTACTGCAGAGATAAGGATGGGGTTGCATGGGTTTAATCAAGTGCTTGTAATGATAGCATTAACAAGTTTTGTACCATTGACTTGGCAGAACTTCCTCTTTGCTTTACTTGCTACTGCTGCATGTTCATTCATGATGCCAGCATATCAGAACCTGTTTGGGAGATGGGGGCTCCCAGCATTGACTGGTCCATTCGTATTCACAGCATGGATATTCTTGCTTGCTCTAGCAGGGTTCCAACATATACCAGCAGGTATAGGATGGGCAAGACCATAAGGAGCAGAAAGCATAATACAAATAACAACTAACAATTAAAAGCAGTAAATAAACAAGAATAATTTTTGTCGATGTCGACTAACTAAATTAGCGTCTTTAATTTTATATTAATTTGGTATCGGATTAAAATTCTAAATATTTGCTTAACTATTATTCTCTAGAGCTGGTCAGTATGATGTTAGCACCAAGAGAGATAGAAAAGATGTTAATATGGACAGCTGCACAGATAGCACAGCAACGCAAGAATAGGGGTCTTAAACTGAATTACGTAGAAGCGGTAGCATACATAGCAAACTACGTTGTTGAGGGAGCCCGTGAGGGTAAGAGTGTAGCACAGCTTATGAAGGAGGCAAAGACACTCCTAAAGAAGAGTGATGTAATGGATGGTGTTGCAGATATGATACATACAGTTCAGGTAGAGGCAACATTCCCGGATGGTACAAAGTTAGTTACTGTTCATGATCCTATACAGTAGGTGTTAGAGTATGAAACCAGGGGAGTATATACTTGCTGAAGAACCTGTTATCTGCAATGCTGGTAGGAAGACGGTAAAGATAACAGTTAAGAATACTGGTGATAGACCAATACAGGTAGGCTCTCATACACACTTCTTTGAGGTTAACAAGGCATTGGAGTTCCCTAGAGAGAAGGCATTTGGTTATAGGCTTAACATACCAGCAGGGACAGCGGTAAGGTTTGAACCAGGTGATACAAAAGAGGTTGAGTTGGTAGAGTTTGCTGGTAGAAAAGTGTTCTTTGGTTGTGGTGGTTTAACTATGGGCAGTGTAACATCATCAGTGGTAAAGAGTATGGCATTAGAGAAGGCTAGATTGCTTGGATACAAGGGGGTATGAGGTGAGTACCATGGTGCTTAAATTAACAAGGAAGCAGTATGTTGAACTCTATGGTCCTAGTAAAGGTGACAAGGTAAGGTTAGGAGATACAGATATAATAATAGAGGTTGAGAAGGACCTTATAACACCTGGGGATGAGTGTGTATTTGGAGGGGGTAAAACTATAAGGGATGGACTTGCACAGACACCAGGTGTTACAAACGCAAATGGAGCTTTAGACTTTGTTATAACCAATGCTCTAATCCTAGATCCTATAATAGGCATAGTTAAGGCAGATATAGG
>VAPR01000068.1_pt1 | contig 68117 bp, 79 predicted proteins | sample 3380701 | NCBI WGS metagenome assembly VAPR01 (sample SAMN11536904, study PRJNA540576) | hot springs metagenome | isolation source: hot spring wet sediment | place: Spain: Lobios | collected 2014-01
GAGCATCTCATGGGCCGGGGCGGACTTGAACCGCCGACCTCTGCTTCGTAAGAGCAGCGTCCTACCAGGCTAGACCACCGGCCCACCGTGGAGGATTAGCGCTTTATCTCCCGCCGTTTCCATCGGAGGTTATAGCTTCTGCATTTTCTGCATTTGACGGCTGTTTTGGCGTTTCGGGCCCCGCAGTCTCTGCAGATTTTGACGATTAGGCGGCGGCTCTGGGCCAGCTGAAGCAACGCAGGGTCTCTTATGGGCATGGCTGTGTTTGAATGTTTTCGGACCTATTTATACACTGTCTCCACATAACTATTTATTTCACATGGTTTCCATAATGGACTGTAGAGGATGGTGGATATGGCTGAGAAACAGATTGCTTCAACGGTTTTGGTTGGGAAGAAGCCTGCGATGAGCTATGTGCTGGCGTGTCTGACGGGTTTCCAGAGCGGTGCGAAGGAGATTGTCGTCAAGGCCCGTGGCAGAGCCATTAGCAGAGCCGTCGACGTCGTGCAGATTGTGAAGAACCGTTTTCTGCAGGGGGTTAACATCAAGGACATCCGCATCGGCACCGAGCAGATAACAGATGAGCAGAACCGGACTCTCAACGTAAGCACCATAGAGATTGTGCTGAGCTCCTCCTGAGGGGCTTTCTGATGCCCCACGGTGCCTGCGTTGGAGTTTCCGGTATGCGTCTTCGACCTAAAAACCGGTGTCCTGTGCAGCAAGTGTGAGCAGAAAATCCGCGAAGGAGAGCTAACGCCAACCGACCTCGAAATTATGCGTTTTTTTCTTGAGCTCGAGAAAAAGTTTCCCCATATTTCTTCTCTAAAATATGTTAGAAGTCTAGCTGCTGATGGGTATCTGTTTGTGTTTTTTGAGCGGGGTTTTTCCTCGCTTCCCGCCGATGTTCAAACGGCTTTGAGAAATGAGCTGGGTTTGAGGACAGGGTTACGTGTTAAGCTGATGGACATTAGCAGGGATTTGAACACGTTTCTGCAGAGTCTTGTTGCGCCTGCGCGTCTTTTGGCGATTAACAAGGTTTGGCTGCCTGATCAGACGACGGAGGTGAAGGCGGTGGTTGATGATGAAAGGGCTGTCGGCGCTCCTCCGAATGTGCTTTCAGCGATTGTTCAGAAAGTTCTCAACATTTCTGTGAGTTTTGAGTTTCAGCGGAGAACGAGGCTGCCTCCTGGCAGGTTTGGACGGTGATTGGGTTGTTGGATGAAAGTGTGCGTATGGCTTTGCGTGGCCGTGTTTTGGCCGGGGATGTGAAGCCGGAGCTGGACGGTAAAGGTGTCAACCTTTTCGGATGGGTTCATGAGATACGTGACCTCGGCAAGCTTGTCTTCATACTTCTCCGCGATGTGTCAGGAATCTGTCAAGTGGTTTTCAGGATGGAGGAGGTTGAGCAAAGTGTTAGGGATGCTGTGAAAGGGTTGACCAACGAGTCCGCGGTGTTTGTTGAGGGGGTTGTGGTGAAGCAGCCGCGGTCGAAGCTTGGTGTTGAGGTTGTTGGAAAAAGGTTGACTGTTTTGGGCCGTGCGGTGCCTAAGCTTGAGCTTGACCCCACGGGGAAAGTTTCCGCAGGGCTTGATGCGAGGCTTCGTCACAGAATTCTCGACCTGCGGAGGCCCGAGGTTAGAGCTGTCTTTCTCGTGGGCAACCAAGTTCTCAAAGCCATGCGAGACTTTTTCCACATGAAAGGATTTGTCGAGGTGCGGACACCCAAGTTAATCGGCTCCGCGACCGAGGGCGGGGCGGAGCTTTTCGAGGTGAAGTATTTTGACAGAGTCGCATACCTCGCTCAGAGCCCTCAGCTCTACAAGGAGCAGCTCACAACAGTTTTCGAGAAGGTCTGCGAAATAGGGCCCTATTTCCGAGCAGAGGCCTCACACACGGGGAGACACATCAGCGAATTTACCTCGGTCGATATAGAGCAAGCCTTCGCGGATATGTATGATGTGATGGATGTTCTCGAGGAGCTTGTTGTCCATGTCCACCGACATCTTGTCGAAAACCATCAGCATCTGTTGCAGACGCTTGGCGTGAACCTGCGTGTTCCCAAGAGGCCTTTCAAAAGATTCACCTATGATGAGGCGTTGGAAATTCTGCGGAGCGAGGGGGTGGAGCTGCGGTGGGGTGAGGACTTCGGCACACCTCATCTGAGAATACTCGGCAGAAAATACACAGGCTACTATTTCGTCACACATTTCCCAACAGAGTCAAAGCCCTTCTACATACAGGAGACGGAGAAGAACCCGAGGGTGTCCGAGTCGTTTGACCTGATGTATCAGTGGCTTGAGCTGGCCTCGGGTGGGACACGTGTATCCGACCATGATGTGCTTGAGAGGAAGCTTCGGGAGAAGGGCCTTAACCCTGCCATGTTCGAGGACCATTTGAAAGTGTTTAGGTATGGGATGCCTGTTCACGCGGGCTGGGGGCTCGGGTTTGAAAGATTCTTGATGGTGTTGACGAGGCGGACCAACATCAGAGAAACCGTTCTGTTTCCACGTGACAAGTTCAGGCTTACACCGTAAGGGCCATGGGCCTGCCATAACGCCTCATGTGATAGATGAGCGGCAGCTGCTCTGAGAAAATCTTCACCCCCTCCACCCGCCCCATGATTATTAGATGTGTTGAAGAGTCTACCTGGCCACTGACCTCGCAAAAGAGCACACCCAACACATCTTTCAACACGGGAAAACCATCCTCAAGCACATACTTCACCTTCGAGAACCTCTCCTCATGCGGGGAGTAGGCAAATATATCTGACACCCAGCCCTGCTTCTCTGAGAGAAGGTTAACGCAGAAACGACCCGATTTCAGCACGTTCACACATGTCTTAGTGGTTTTTTCCAGCGCTATCAGAACGGTCGGCGGCTCGAGAGAGACGGATGTGAAGGAGCTGACGGTCATACCATGCGGCTGCCCTTCGTAGAAAGTGGTGACAACCGTGACTGGCTGTGGAACATGTCTCATAAACTCCCTTAAATCAGTCATGTCCGTCAACCGTGGTGAATGTTCTGGTTTTAACTCTGTTGGTTTTACTCTTTGACGGTGAACATGGTGTGTGTCGAGGTCATGTTTACCTCTGTGAGCAGCCAGAGCCGTTTGAATACACGGTTGAAGAAATCGTCACGCGCGTCCTCGTCGACGCTCACCACCACGTCCCACATGCCGAACAACTCATGGCCCTCGAGAATCTCGTCAATAGACATGAGATATTTCTCCCACAGCTTAGGAGCCGAGGGCCGCCTCATCTTGATGAAAATGTATGCGCATTTACGTCTCGAGCCGGCTCCTTCTTTCTCGAACGAGAGACCGCCCTCGTTAACAATTAATGAGTTTGTGTCGACAACACCGTATCCGCGCATGCTGTCCAAAACGCTGTTGAGGTGTTTGAGCGACTCGACGTTGACTTTGCTCAGCACATCGTAGGGGCCCCAGATGAGGTATGATTCCTCGACGTTTTTGTCAGACCTTATGGCTTGGATTGTCTCGATTAGGCCGCTTCGGCTGCCGACTGTTCCGAGAACAAACGCTTTCACATTTCTTTACACTGTGGCTGGGTATATTAGCTTTGTTAAACTGTTTCCAACACGTATGCCGCTGCGCCCAGCAGAGCCGCATCTTGTCCAAGTGAGGAGAGCCGCATCTCCGTCCTCAGCAGCTGATACCTTTTCATGATATGTTTTGGTTTTTCCAGGGTTTCTCTGGGATGGCTTAGAGCGAGGCCTCCGCCGACCACGAGAATCTCGGGGTCGAAGGTGTTGATAACAGATGCATAGCCCGCTGCGTTGTATTCCGCCATCTTAGCCACCACTCTCCTCGCTCTTCCATCTCTCGGCAAACTCTCAAAAATCTCCCATGAAGTTTTCCACAGCTTCTTGCCCAGCATTTGGGCGGCGAGCTTGGGCAACCCTGTCCCCGAGCAGAATGCCTCCCAGTGCCCCATTCCGCCGCAGCCACATCTAACACGTGAGTTCGTGTCCACAACTATGTGGCCTATCTCGACCGCGTTTCCATCTTTGCCGAGCAGCAGGTGGCCGTCGACAACTGCGCCTCCTCCAAGCCCCGTTCCGAAAGCTATGTAGACAAGGTTCTCCACTTTCGTCTTCACGCCGAAAACCTTTTCACCCCATGCTGCAGCGTTGCAGTCATTTAGAAGAGCGAACGGGCCCCTGTGAAAGTTTTCCACTATTTCTTTCAGGTTAATGCTGAGTCCTCCAAGGTTAGGAGTGTTCAGGACAAGACCTCTTTTGCTCGAGAGAGGGCCTATGGAAGCTATCCCCAAGGGTGCTTTGGCAGACACCCCTGTCTGCCGAAGTATGCCGAAGCCTCGCTTAAACATCGCCCTGATGGCTGAAATTGTTTTGGGGGTGGTCGTCACTATTTTGCGGCGGATTTTTCCAGAAGACGTCACTACGGCGAAGCGTGTGTAGGTGGCGCCGAAATCTACCGCGATTACGTCCATGATACGTCGATGTATTTCCCTGGGTTAAGTATGTTGTCTGGGTCGAAGGCTTTCTTGATTCTCTGCATGAGTTTGAGTGTTTCTAATCCGTTGTGCGCCTCGAGCTGCTCCACCAGCTCCCTCATCTTCTGAATTCCCACGCCGTGTTCACCTGTTATTGTTCCACCGACTTCTATCGCGAAGCGGACGAGGTCTCTGACAGCCTGCTCAGCTCTCTTGACTTCTTCAGGGTTGTCGGGGTCGTAGAATATCAGGGGATGTATGTTTCCGTCGCCCGCGTGGCCGTTCATCGAAATTGTCAAACCATATTTTCTCGAGAGCTCTTGAACCTTGTCGAGATAGTCCACTATCCTGTCTATGGGCACACATACGTCTTCCACCATAACCTCCTTGGTGACGGAGCGGATGGCGAGATACATCGTGGCCCTTATCTGGAGAAGCTGCTCAGCCTCCTCCTCGGTCTCCGCGACCCTCACCACCCTGGCATGGTTTTTCTCGAGAATTTGGAGAACCCTGGGCAGCTCTTTCCCCGTAATCTCCTCGACATCTATCAGCAGCATCGCCTCGCCAACGGGCAGGGATGTGCCATGCATCTTATTGGCGGCCTCAAGCCCTACCCGATCAAAGAACTCAAGCATCCTCGGCACAATCCTGTTTGTCCGGATTTCGATAATGGCTCTGCCCGCGTCACTCCAATCATCAAACACGGCGTAAATCCTTCTTATGTCGAATTCCGGAAGCGGCGCTATCTTTAGCCAAGCCTCCACAATCACCCCCAAAGTTCCCTCGCTGCCAACCAATAGTTGACACAGATTGTAGCCTGCCCTGTTCTTTGCAAGCGGCTCACCGAATACAACAACATCGCCTGAGGCGAGCACGACCTTTACAGCGAGAACCCAGTCCTTGACAGTCCCGTATTTGACGCAGCGGAGACCACCGGCCCCCTCAGCTAAGGCACCGCCCACGGTGCAGAGAAAACTGCTCGCAGGGTCTGGTGGAAAAAAGAAGCCATATTCCTTGAGGGTGTTGTTCAACTGCTCGAGAACAACCCCTGCCTCGACATGGGCATAGTAGTTGACCGTGTCCACCTTCAAGATACGTGTCATGGCTGACAAATCAAGGAGTAGACTGTCTGTGACAACCGCCCCCGTCAAGCTCGTGCCAGCCCCCCAAACCGTTAGAGGAATCTTATGGCTGCTACAGTATCTCAGCAGCTTGGAGACATCCTCCACGCAGCTCGCTCTCACGACAAGCCTGGGCCTCCGCGTAAACCCGCCCATGTCACGGGAATACTTGTCAAGACTTTCCTCGTCGGTGAAGACTTTATCATCTCCAAGCAAAAGACGAAGCTCTTCCGCGGCTTTTCCAAAATCCATACCCTAACAGGTCTATCCTCTACTAAAAGAGTTATGCTGCTGAGAGCTTGGCGACGGTTTCTTTTAGTTTGATGTAGGTTGTTTCGTCTTGTTTTTCTTTGTATTGTTTTAGAAGGGTTAGAAGGGTTGGGTCGTTTTTTCTTTCTCTGAGTATTGTGCGTATGAGGTAGGATGTGAAGGCTGTGACGTTTCTGGGTCTTCTCTGCTGGGAGCTGTGGCTATAGTCGATGATGGTTGGTTTTCCCCCCGGTGTGATGATGATGTGGTCGGATGAGTTTGAGAGCTGTCCATGGTCGAGGTGTATTTTGTCGAGTAGATATGCTTGGTCGAGAATTTTCTCCACTATCTCCGCTATCTCTACTCGGTTTCTGGTTGTGATGAATTCCGCCAGGGTTTCGCCCTCGACATACTCCATGACTATTATGTAGGGTGAATGTTTGAAGAGCCTCGGCCCCACGTTGACGGTGTTGGCTTTTCCGAGATGGGTCGCCTCCTGCTCCATCGTAGGCACAGCGGCGTCTGTCCGCGCCACTTTCACGGCAACACGCGTCTCATCCAAGAGCCCGAGGAAAACCATGCCGCGGACTCCCTTACCCAACAAAAAGGGAGACAGCTTCCCAGAAGACTCCGCCACACCAATCCCAGCCACTCCCAGCGTCTCAAGCTCCCGCAAAACCTCCGACACCCTTCCAGCCTCCCCCGACGGATAAGCCAACAAACTAAGGTCCACCTCTTTCTCTCTCAGCTGCTTGAGAGAGAAGAAGCGTAGGTGGCGATGTATCTGGGACATGTTCTCACAAACTCGTTGAGGAAATTTTTCCCCTCATCCGTAAGAGCATCCATGAGGGCGCCAATATCTCTGTAGGTTTTCGCGTTTCTTAGATGAGGTTGGAGATGCTTGGAGACCGATGCCTGCCCCGATTGGATAAGGTGCTGAAGGGCCTCCGCAGAGTCGCGGAATCTTCTCCTCAACAGCGAATACAGCCTATCCCCCGAGACCCACGGCGGAGCCAACAACTCTTCTTTACGCATCTGCTCAGCGATGAAGCGTTCAGCGTTGCCGCTCCACACCGGAGGACCCACATGCACCACAGCCGGCGGCAAAACGTTTGACTCAAGCTCGAAAACCATGACACCTGTTTTTTCATCAGCCCATCTATCGCTCCTCACCACGGTGAATCCTAATCCTTTGAGTCCCCGCGACAATCCCTCGACGGTGTGGTTAAGCTCCCCCCAGAGAACATCGGGCGGCTGATTGGGCACGGTGAAGACGAGGCCGAGGAAACTCCGTCCCTCAACAGCTGCCTTCAGGGCTGTGTCGCCGAGAAAATATTCTATGCTTGGTTTTGTGAGGAAGAGTTTGGATTTGAGGATGAAGTTTGAGAGGGTTGTGAGCGAGACCGCTGCGGCTGTGTTGCGTCCCGGGTCGACGGGGTCAGGTAAATGAAGCACGGTCTCCTGCGGTGGCTTGGCTTCACCGATGACCACGGGAGGCCTCCATCTTGAAGCCGCTTGAACAAGAGAGGTGAAGGAGCCGAACCTGATTATCAAAAGCTCGCATACATATCCGCTGAAGCCCCTTGTCTTCACCTCCGCTCCGTAAAGGTCGTCGTTCATGAGAAAGGCTTTGAGGAGACGGACATGGTCAGCTCCGCCGGGTGGGAGATTTTTCTTCACATAGGCGGTGTGGTAGGGTGTGCGGTCGACTGGTGTAATCCATTTCCCATACTCGGCGTCGTAGCAGGGCACGATGTTGATACGCACACTGTCCACAAACCCTTCCACATAGGGATGGCTCGCATACCTAAGCCGATAAACACCACCCATTCCCACAACGGCTTTCACACCTTCCTCGACTACGCGGCGGCATGCTTCATCAACGGGAAACCCTGGCTGAAAATGAATGAAGATGTCGCTCTCCTCTCTGCCGCGGACCATCGTTCCCTTCGCGAAAGAACCCTCTACAGAGACACGGCCTTTGCCGAAAACTTCCTCAAGCCGCTGAACCAGACGCGCCGTAACATCCTCGGTCTTCTCAAGAGTCTCAGGCAAGGGCCTAAGCTTCTCAACCACATGACGCAGAACATCCTCAACCGATGTCAAAGATTCTTCACCGCCAAATCTGAGTAAACAGGCCCAGAAGAAGTAAGCACACTCTTCTTCAACACGATTCTGGTGACTAGTTGTTTGCCGAAGAAAGTGTCCCTGTTTCTGTTGATGGCTTCGAGGAGCGGGCCACGGTTTCTGAGATACTTGACCCGGCAGATGGTTAGATGGGGGATGAACCTCTGCTCCTCAACCCTGATGCGTGGCAGACGTTTCCGAAGCTGGCTATGCACATCAGCCAAGTTATCCGCCCCATTTCTCACACCAACCCATATCACGTTAACTCTTCCCCCGCCCGGAAAATAGCCCACACCATTTATCTCCACCTCGAAAGGCTTCGCCTCTATGGAGCTTAGGGCTTTCTGGGCCTCGCTCACCTCTTCCTCATTCAATTCTCCGAGGAAAAGAAGTGTGATGTGAAGGTTCTCCGGTTCAACCGGTTTAAGGCCTTCTCCCGCTGCTCTAAGCAGCTCGTTCTGAATTGCTAACAGGTTTTTGACAGTCTCTTCATCCCGTATATCGACTGCGTAGAAGGCTCTAACCATGTAGACGCGCCTCCCTCAGGGAGACAAGTTTCTCAGCCAACATGTTAGCCAACTCCTCGAGCATACTGTCTCCGTTGAAGACCTTAACCGCCTCCCTCGGTCTCCATGTTAGATAGATGTCATAGTATTGGCTCACAAGCTTCTGCAGCTCCTCGTCGAACTCGAGAACTCTATCGCTCGTGGCTATTTTCTGTGCTGTTCGTCTACGCCGTGTCTCCTCATCCACTTCAACGACAACCGTGAGGTCTGGTTTCGCGAATATATTTTCCCCAAGCATTTCAACAATCTCGATAAACCGGGTGAACAGCTTGTCCTCAACTTTTCTTCCATATCTTCTCGACCAGAGGGCGAATCCATACACAACAGAGCAGAGGCTGTAGCGGTCTATCATCATGTAGTCTGGTTTCTTCTCTTCTATGATTTTCTTGATGGCGGCGCTGTCGTCCGACGTGTTTGCGAGGAAGAGGAGCATCCGTGTCAACGGGTCTGTGTCGGGTCTGTTACCGTGTTGAACCGCGAAAATGCCTGTCGGCGAGTTGCTGGGTGTCTTGTAGGTCTCGACACCGTGTCCCTTCTCAGCAAGCCTGTTGACCACGGCGTTCATCAAGGTTGTTTTACCCGAGCCATCGACACCTTCCCACGCAACCACAAAAGATGAGCCGAGCATCCGGCGAGAAAGGCCTGCAATTTTTATTAAGGGTTTCAGCGGCGCCAAAGCTTAAAAACGGCGTTTGAGAAGATTATCTGTGGTGAGCTATGCCTGTTACGCTTCGTGTGAAGGATGTGATGGATAAGAAGGTTGTTGAGATTGATGAGAACGCGACTGTTGCCGATGCTGTGAAGGCGATGCTTGATAACGAGGTTTGGTCGCTTGTGGTGACGAGGCAGAAGCTTCCAATAGGGGTTGTGACCGAGCGGGATATTATTAGGAGATGCATAGGCAAGGGCCGTCCCATGACGATTAAAGTTGGGGAAATAATGTCTACGCCAATAGAGACCATCTCTCCCGACGCCTCCCTCGGAGAGGCCATGGCCAAGCTTGTTGAGAAAAACATCCGCAGGCTTTTCGTGATTGAAAACGGTAAGATAATCGGCAGAGTTACGCAGACCGAGCTTTTCGAGAACACTTTGAACGTGATGATGGCGCTGTCGGCGCTCAAGTCACAGCTTTGAAGCTATCAGCCACAGTCACAGCTCCCGTAAACTTTACAGAGGAAGAGGAAAAAGTAGCCGAAGCACTTCTCAACATTTTTCCAAAGGCTGTTCTCATCCAAAAAGGTGATGGAAAAGTCGTCGCCCATATTGAGGGGTCTGAAGGTTTTGAGAGGCTGCGGATGATAATCCGTTCGCGCCGCATCAGGAATACTGTGAGAGCTCTTCTCAACAAGGGCCTGAGAGACAACAGGGTAACGTTTTATCTAAACAAGCAGGCCGCCTCCGTCGGCAAGGTCTCGTTTTTCGAAGAAGGCGAGGTAATGGCCCTCGGCCCCATAACCGTGGTCGTCGAAACAGATGAGCCGAAGAAATTCATCGAATGGTTAACCGAGTAGGCTACCTCAGCGGAACAAGGTATGTTTCAAAGTCTTCCGCGACAAAGGACTCGGGGAAAAATGCTCGGGCTTCGATGAGTAGTTTCTCGGGGTCTTCGTAGCGTGGGCTTATGTGGAAGAGGTAGAGCCGTTTGGCCGAGGCTTCTATCGCTGTCTTGGCTGCGTCTTCGGCGGTTGAGTGGCCCTGTTCAAATGCTTTTTCGCGGAGGGAGCTGTCGAATGTCGCGTCATGTATGAGGACATCCGCGTTCCGCGCTGCTTTCACCACTTCTTCACAGGGTCTTGTGTCCCCTGTGTAAACGATTTTTCTCCCAGGCCTCGGAGGGCCCAGAGCCTCGTCAGGTTTAATCACCCTGCCCCCGAAAGTTATCGGATTTCCTCTCTGAAGCTGCCCCCAGAGCGGGCCCCTTGGCACCCCGAGGCTTTCAAGAAAATCAACCCTCATCCTGCCAGGCCGGTCCTCTTCCTTGACAACGTATCCGAGCGAGTCTGTTGTGTGGTCTGTTTTGAAGGCTGTGACTGTAAGGGTGTCTATGTTGACTGTGTCGGCGGGGGATAGTTCGTGGATGTTTATGGCGAAGTTTAGGGTGCCGAGGTGGGGGAGTGTGAGTGCTTTGATGAGTGTGGCGGTGTTTTTGGGGCCGTAGATGTTGACTTCTTTTTCGCGGCCGTTCATCGAGAGTGTGAAGAGTAGGCCGGGGACGCCGAGGACGTGGTCGCCGTGGAGATGTGTGAGAAATATGTGGAAGCCGGGTTTAACGCCGAGACCTGAGGATATGAACTGGCGTTGCGTCCCTTCACCACAGTCCATCAACAAAATTGATTTGCTCACCCGTATGGCCACCGACGGCATCCCTCTTCTCCGAGTGGGCATACCGCCGCTTGTCCCGAGAAAAACAATCCTCATCTCATTCACGCTTCATCACCACAACCCGCCTCGTCAAACTTCTGTGAACATAGAGGTCATGGTGCTCGAGCACTCTGAAGCCTGTGAAGGCGTCGACGAGGTCGGGATACGCCGTGTGGGGAACTGTGACAGCAAGCCGAGCATCATCGGTCAAGACGTTGACCACGTCCTCTGCAAAAGCTTTCAGCAGGGTTTTGAACGGCATTCCACCGAGTGTGGCTGACCTTCCATAGGGCGGGTCTGTAGCCACCGCGTCGAAAAATCTTCTAAAAGGTAGATGCCGGGCGTCTCCCTGGACCGCATGGCCGAGGCCAACTCCGTAGAACTGCATGTTTCTCCACATCCCGTTGCACACCCATGTCTTAACCTCGACACCGAGACATACGTGGCCGAGAAGACCGGCCTCTATCACGAGTGCACCGGAGCCGGCGAAAGGGTCCAGAACCCGCGAGCCGCGGCTGTTTATCGCTAGGTTGACGAGGCATCGGGCCAGCTTAGGCTGCATGGCGGAGGGGACGCGGAAGGGTCTGTTGCCTGCTTTTCTCTCGGCGAAAAAGTGTTTGGGCTTCTCCGAGATAAGCAGTCCGATGAAACAGTTGCTCGGGGTGATGACTGCGGCGAACCTTGCGTCGGGCGTGGTTAAGTTTACCCTCATCCAGGGGATGTGCATCTTTATCGCCGCGGCCAGCTTCTTCTCAACATCCACAGAGTTCACATCCACTCCGCCCACCTCATAGACCGAGACGTCGAAGCTCCGCCTACTCTCCACAGCCTCCGCCAGATTATCGGAAAAAGCGACCTCCTCATAATCTCTGCCCATCCCCAGCCAAACAGCCGCCAGCTTCGTGTAAGCCGAGCGATACACAATCTCAGCGGCCAACCTATCGTCAACCTCCGCAGAAGCTACTCTCTCATCCACCCTCTCAGCATCTACCCCGCCGAGCACTTTTACCAAGTGACGTAGCTCCGAGTATGAGAGTGTAGGTTTTTCACCCGATAGAAGAAAGAAAACCGCCAAGCCTGTTTTCAGCTTAGATGTGAGGCGATTAACCCCGCGACCGACGCGTATCCATAGGGGTTGGGCACCGTGTCCGTAGTGATGATCAAGTCAGCGCCCGCCGAGGATATCTTCTCAGCTGCCGAGCCGATGAACAATCCATGAACAGCGGCGACAATAATCTTCGAGGGACGATAATTCTTGAGTTGCTGAATTGTTTTAGCCATGGTTGTTCCGGTGCTTATGATGTCGTCAACCACCACCACTTGCCTACCCTTCTCTATCTCCTCCACCTTGACCTCCACTTCGCCTGTCTCGGGGCTTCGCATAGTCTTGACGGCCATGTAGTCTGTTTCGATGACTGAGGCGACTGCGGCGGCCATCTCCGAGCCTTTTTTACCCGGCGAGACTATGAGCGGCTTCTCCACACCCGCTTGTATGATGTAGGATGCGAGGAGACCTGATGCGTCGATGTTTGTCAGCTTCACCGCCGACTGGTCAGCCGTCCAAGGAGAATGAATGTTGACTGTTATCGCTTCATCAGCTCCAACGGCCCTTAGCGATTTAAGCATAGCCTGGATGCTGACAGGCTCCCCTTCGAGAAACACTCTGTCCTGACGAGCGTAGGCCATGTAGGGAATAACTGTTTTCACCGACTTCGCCCCCATGCGTGTGACCGCGTCCACCAGCAGCAGAAGCTTGACAAAGTTGATGTCCTGCGGCGGATGCGTGCCCTGGACAACAATCACATCCTCTCCACGCACATCACCCGACAGCCTGACATAGGATTCGCCGTCGGGGAAAACCTTGGCAAAGACATCGACAGCCTCGACGTTCATGTATCTCGCCACTTTTTCAGCCAGCTGAGCAGAGGAAGGGCCTTTAACAACCTTCAAGCCAAAAACCTCTATCGGATGCAGAACTTAATGTTTGCGTGTTTTTGGGTAATGCTTATATGGGTTAACGGCGGCGTGTTTGGCATGGAGAAGAAGCTGGAGCAGGTGGAGATTCCTGAGCCGAGCCTGCCCGTTTGCGAGGCAATCCTGATGCCTGTCTCCGACGAATACACCTACATCCACCACAACTCCATCCAAATAGGTGTCTTCAAGTACATAGAGAAGGCTCCATAGATGAGCTACGGCTACGACGAGTTCGAGTCCAAGCTCGGCCAATTCATCTACACTATGGTGATGTATGAAAGGCTCCGAGACTATCTGCTGGATAAGCTTAAGGGCAAAGACCGTGTCTCCGTGAGGATAAACCTGGGCGCAGATAAGCAGGGCAATCAAGTGGTTATGGATGTTGTGCTCACCGCTGTGCGGCCTCAGCTGCTTGGCGAGGCTAAGCCTGAGAAACCTTCGCGTAAAACGCTTGTGATGGTTCTAAGTAATGAGAAGGTTGCGGGTGAGCGTCGTCAGATAGCAGCTGAGATGGAGAGGCTTGTGATGGAGAGTTTGAAGTGGTGGCATGGATACTTCGGTGACAAGGATAGGCTGATGCTTAACGAGTGGGTGGCTGAGAGGGTGGAGGTCTTGGACGCGCCCGTGGTCGGGACCGTTGTAGAAGTCCCTGTGAGACGTGTCATATACCAGCCCGCGGCCACGGCGCCCATGAGCGAAGAAGAGCTGGAAACCTTGGCACAGTACGTTGAAATCCTCGGCCCCGTCGTAGTCAGGCCCCTGGACAACGGGTTCTTCGAGCTCGTGGCTGGTCACAGGGTTTTCGACGTTTTGGTCAACAGGCTGGGCTACGAGAGCGTGAGGGCTCTTGTCCTCGATGTCGACGACACCGCGGCATCGAGCATGCGTGCGGAATATGAGGAGAAAGTTGAAAAACTTGTCAAAACAGCCTTGAATAGATAGGCCATGTCACCGATTTTGCGGAAAATCCAGGGCATCTTCACAGAGGGTCCTCCAAACTTCTCCATGTTAACTGAAAACGTTTCGGGCAGCGGGCTGCCCAGCACACGGAGGCACATCAAGTTTCTCCGACAACAGGGAATAACCGCGATAATCAGCCTCACCGAGCAGCCTCTTCCACCACAGCTCCTCGAAAACCAGAACATAAAGTATTTACACTACCCACTCGCCGACCATCAGGCAGCAGACCCCGCCAAAATCCTCGAAATAGTCAAGCATCTGCAGAAGCTTGTCTCCTCAGGTGAGAAGGTGCTTGTCCACTGTCTCGCTGGGCTGGGGAGGACGGGGATGGTGCTGACGGCTTACACGATGCTGGAGAAAAACCTCGACTGGAGAACTGCTCTGGAGACTGTGCGGAGCATCCGACCGGGCTCGGTGGAGAAGAATCAGGAGAATTGTTTACGGGAGTTTGAGAAGCTGGCTAAACCTGGCTCTTGATGCTGGCCGCTATCCGGGGCCCTATGCTCGGCACCTGTGCAAGCTCCTCGGCAGATGCTCGACGCAGGTCCTCTATTGTTCTATAGCCTGCGTTGTAGAGGTTACGGGCCCTGACGCGGCCCACGCCCTTCAAGGCTACGAGGGGCAGTAGCTCGGGTCTGACACCGTGCTCAACTCTCTCAGACAACAGCTCAAACAAGTGCACCAAATCACCGTGTCCAACGACTTTCATAAGCTGTGAAGCCGCGTAGGAAATCCAGCTAACCCTCTCCCGGAGAACCGCGAGGTCTCCCGGCTCGACACCCCACCGCTCATACAGCTCACCCTCACCAACCTCCTCAATCCAAGCATTCATCAAAACAGCTGTCTTGACGGAGTCGAGGAAAAGCTCATAATCATCGGGGCTTTCAACGGGGTCGGGAACCTGGAAAAACTGTTCACGGTTCTCTTCAACAAACCTCTCAAGCCTCGCCGCATCAGACCTAGTCATCGGCACGCTCGGCACCTCAGACGTGTTGCACACCACCTGCAGCAGACTCAGCTCCGTCATCAGCCTAGGCCTGTTTTCACAAGTCCGAATTATCGCGAGAGCGGTCAACGGGTCTATGTAGAGCTCGGCTACACGTTTACCCAGCCGTGTAGCCTCCAAGCCATCAACAGCGTCAACAAACCCATGCCGCGCGAGAAAATCGACGACACCTGTGAGTGATTTGCGGAGAAGGGCCGAGCCAAACTGGTGACAGAGAAAAGTAGACTCGAAGAACTTGACGAGGCCGTCGAAGGATTTGACGGGTTCAGAGGCTATGACCGCGAGTGTCTGTATTCTGAGATGATGTTCGCCTCCCAGCCTAGACCATACTCTTTCAGGCTTCCCCTTGATGTATTTCTCCATGATGAGCTCAAGCTCCTCCTCGCTTCTCGCGACAGTCAACGCCTCGCCCTCGGTGTCGAACCCGGGCCGCCCCGCTCGTCCGCAGAACTGTTTATACTCGGTGACAGAGATGTTTCGAAGGCCTTCGCCCATCTCATATCGCCGCAGCTCGGGAATGATGACCACGCGTGCGGGAAGGTTTACTCCAGCGGCTAAGGTGGGTGTGGCGGCGAGAACCTTGAGAACCCTGTTTCTGAAAGCCTTTTCCACAAACCTGCGGTGGACAGCGCCGAGTCCTGCGTGGTGGAAACAGGCGCCTTGACGCATCAGGGCTGCGACTCTGTCGGTGAAAGACGACGCCTCCGCCGACAATAGAAGCTCGTCAGCCAAGCCATTCAGCTTATCTCGCTCATCATCCGTGACCAGAGTCTCCCGCGAGAGAGCCGCCGCAGCCTTCTCAGCATACTGCTCAGCCCGTTTACGAGTGTTCGCGAATACGATGACCTGCCCACCATCCTGCACGACCTCAAGCAAAAGCGATATGACAGGGTTGTAGTCAAGCTCCCTCACCTTCCGCCGAGCCCTGTCGCTGTACCGTATCTCACCGTCATAGTAAACACCCTCCCGCAGGGGCACCGGTCTCCAGTCGAGGCTGATAAGCTCCGCTCCGAGCCACGCCGCTATCTCGTCGGCGTTGGGTGCTGTAGCGCTTAGTGCGAGGAGCTGGGCTCTTGGGTTTCTGTTGCGGAGGCGTGTGAGAGTCATCTCGAGGGTGGGGCCTCTGTCTGTGTCGCCTAGCATGTGGACTTCGTCGGCTACGAGAAGGGAGACGCTGTCTATCCATGGGGCGCCGTGTCTCAGCAGGCTGTCGGCTTTCTCGTTGGTGGTGATTATGACGTCGTAGTTGGCGAGCCATGGGTCGGCGGAGTCATAGTCGCCTGTGCTGGCTACTGCTTTGAACTCGTCTCCGAGAAAATCGGTGAACTCCTGCAGCTTCTCAGAAGCGAGGGCCCTTAGCGGTGTGAGATAGAGAACCTTGCCACCGCGCGTCACATGGTTGTAGGCAGCCATCATCGCTATCAGGGTCTTGCCGGATGCCGTCGGCGTAGCAACCATCAGAGTCCTCCCATCCAACAACCCCTTTGACAGGGCAAGCGACTGAGGCGGATAAAACGTGGTTATCCCTATTCTCTCGAGGGCGCGGCGAATGTGTGGAGGCGTGTCAGCGGGTGAGCGGTATTCTGTCATCCAATCACCGGATTTTCCCCCATCTATATACGCATGGCCCCTTTTTCTTCGATGTGCCGCGGGTTTCCTCATGTGACCTTGTATGCGCCTGTGCGGGGCATGAATATTCGGCCGTCGGTGATTAGACGTGTTAGTAGCCTCGTTATCTCTTCCTCGGATAACCCTTCCTGGAGAAGGGCTGTTCTCAGCTCCTGCTCCGCCGCGTAGCCGCTCTGTTCCTCAAACTTCTTGATGGTGTCGATGACGAGCTTCATCTTCTCCCTCACACTCTTCGGCTTGCCTGTCATGATGGTGTCGATGTCCGGTGCACCGCTCTCTATGTCCACACCAACCTCCTGCAGACTCTTCCTCATCAAGAGTATCGCCGCCGCCGCGTCCTCTTCATCAGCCACATTCCTTAGACGCGCCCGTGCATGGGCCTCCGTTAACCTTATCAAAGACTCAAACTGACGCGCCGTTATGCTCACCGTCGCAGTCTTCTCATACATCGCCCTCATCTTCAGGTAAAAGTCTTCAAGCTGTTTGAGGGCCTTCGGCGAAATAGAGGGCTCAATCCTTTTGGCGTATGCTATGTATTTTCGCAGCACATCTGGAGCGATTGGGGGCGCTTTCTCGGGTTCACCTATCTGATGTAGAGCCGAGATGTGTGAGGAGATTTTCCTGTCTGTGTCGGGGTTGGGTTCGTCGCGTAACACGAACATCAGGTCGAAGCGTGATAGGATGGTTATGGGTAGGTTGATGTTTTCGACGAAGTTTTTGTAGGGGTCGTATCTGCCTAGGTAGGGGTTGGCTGCCGCGAGAACCGCTGTCCGAGCGTTCAGGGTAGCCACTATTCCGCCCTTTGCGACGCTGACGGTCTGCTGAGCCATCGCCTCATGAATAGCCACCCTATCCTCCTCCCTCATTTTATCAATCTCGTCTATGCAGCAGACACCCATGTCAGCCAAAACCATGGCACCCGCCTCAAGAACCATCCCACCCTCCTTCTCACGTATCACAGCCGCTGTCAACCCGGCCGCGGTGGAGCCGCGACCAGATGTGTAGATGCCTCGGGGGGCCAGGCTCGCCACATACTGGAGAAGCTGGCTCTTCCCTGTGCCCGGGTCGCCGACAAGCAGGATGTTGATGTCTCCTCTGACGCGGAGGCCGTCGGGGAAAACCTTGGTTCTTCCGCCGATGAGAAGGAGGAGGATGGATTTCTTGATGTGTTCAAGGCCGTAAATAGATGGGGCCACCGATTCTGTGAGCTTGTTGATGATGAACGGGTCTTCGGCCATTTTCTTGAATAGCCTCTCATCCTCGGGTGTGATTTGGACTGACTGGGGCTCCTTGCTCGCCGGCTCTACGCTGACGGCTTCAAGGTATATGCGGAATGTTTTGAGCGGCCCCTCGGCGCCACGCTCCTGCACAGACTCCACAACGCCGACGGCTATGACCCTGTCACCGGGCCTCACAACATCAACCAAATCATCTCTCACACGGACCTCTATGACACGTGGAAGCTGGCCCGGCGGAAGGTCCTCCGGCTTCTCCTGCACACCCAGCACCTGGTAATCCATGTAGCTGGACTCTTCGGGAACCAGCTCAAAGCTCGGCCTCTTACTCCCCCTGCATGTCCTGTCCAGACAAGCCTCGGGTGTCATAAGCTTTTGAGAAACCTGCTCAACCTCCTGAAGATTGCCGCAGTAGCGGCAGCGGAAAACACCCACCCTGAGCAGAGGCTTCACAGCCGACGCCTTAGAAACCATGCCATCTATCATCACAAGCTTACGGAGATGCTCCGACCTCACCTCGCGGATAGCCGTGACGGTGGGAAGCGAAACAACCCGCGCCGTAAACATTTTGACCGCGGAAGCATACTCAGAATCCTCAATCTGCAGCTGCCGAAAACATGCCCTGTTTAGAACCTTGAGCAGGGCAGTAGGCTTTTCAACCAGCTCTCGCGCAAATTTCTCATCAAATTTAATGAGGTCGTTGAAGTCTACTGGGATGCTGCGGCGTTTCTTCACAGCCGCTTCTCTCAGCAGCTCACGATACTTCTCCGACTTGAAGAAGTTGACAAGCTTTTCTTCAAGAGGTTGCTCCGCCATCTCCACCCCCTTCTCCCGACCCTATCGCTTTCAGCCACTCGTCGACAACTCTGTAAACAGCCTTATACAAGGCCTCCTCCTCGGGCGTCATCCGCCGCATAATCTCGCCGTCAAGCCTCTTAGCCGCTATGCTGACAATCTTCATCATACGCATCGTGACTATATCCCGCAGCTTCTTAACCACATAATCATCCTGAACACCCTCCCTCAACAACTCCACGTAGAAATGCTTCTGCAACGGCTGAAGCTCTCCAGGGTTGTTCTTCTCCCGCCACTCTATCTGAAGAAGCTGGTTAGCCAGCGACTGTTTAGAAACATACTCTGCACACCGTCTCGCCACAAGCACATCCGCCACCCATCTCCACACATTCAGAACAGTCCCTTTCTTAAGGTCCTCCAAGCTTCGACCAGCGTAGCTGAGACGAGGAACATCCACGGTCAACGTCACCTTGACCATTGAATGCAGATTCTCGACACGGTTCTCCTCAACCACATCCCTAAGCCCTGTAAACATCCTGCATCCATTATGAAGTAAGGTACTTAAAGATACTTTAGCGGTGAGCGGCCGGTAATTCGATTGTGGGAACCGGGGTAATATATTTGTATCCGGTGATGTAATTTCCATGGGTTGAGGATAGCGGTTGTGGGACTGGGTGTCGCGGGGAGCTATCTTCTGCGGCGGCTCTCGCTGGAGCACGAGGTTGTGGGCTTTGATAGACAGCGGAGAGAAAACTTCAAAGCAATATGCGCATGGGGCACCTCAAGAAACCAGATAAAGAAAATCCTCCAAAAAGTTGAGATAGACTTTGACGAATATGTTCTACATCTCGGGGAAAGCCTCATCCTCGACAACGGCAGAGAAACGTCAACAATCCCCCTCATAGGTCTATGCACATATGACAAAAAGCGGCTGGAGCTCGATATGACCAAGGGCCTCAAAGTCTTCTACGGAACCACACCCACCGTCAAAGAGTTAGAAAAAGATTTCGACCTCATCGTCGACGCCACAGGTATCTCGAGAAGCCTTCTCCCCCCCGCTGCCCATGACGAGATTGTCCCATGCTTCCAGTACAGGGTCAACTACAACGATAAACCTCCTTTCGAAGACTTCTACGTCAGGATTTTCAGCGGCTGGGACGGTTACCTCTGGTTTTTCCCTCTCGGCGACGGCGAGGCCTACGTGGGCGCCGGCCACATGAAAGGCAAACAAGTAGCCGAAGTGAACATGTTCATGAAACGCTATGGTGGCCAACCTGTCGAGAAACTTGGGAAATCTGTGCGTATAGCGCCACCCGAGTTCATGATACCCTTTTCCGATGGAAAAGTCGTCGGGGTCGGCGAATCCATAGGAACGGTGTTTCCTCTACTAGGTGAAGGCATACTGCCAAGCCTCGAGTGCGCGGAGATATTTGCTCAGACGATTGGCGACGGGGAAGCTTACAGGAACAAGGTCCTCGAAGCCTTCAAACCCTTCTCAGACATGTACAGACTCATCAAACTGCGTAAAAACAACCAGCTGAGCCTCGTCAGACATATGCCCCTCGTGCTCCGCTGCTACAGGTACATGAAGGAGCGGGAGGAGCGGTTTGGGCTGGTCATCCGCAAGAGTGATTTGATGCTTATCATCAACGCTTGAATAAGGTTTTTAAATTGGAAGAAAGCCTTTCCGACAAGGTGGTCGGAGCTAAAGCTCGTTTGTAGAAACTGTGGTTCAGAGTATCCCAACGAGCTGAGGAACGTTTGCGACAAGTGTCTCGGGGCCCTTGACGTTGTCTATGAAGAGGTAGCTGATGGTTTGCGCGGCAGAATAGCCAGCAGCCATGTCCGCGGTGTCTGGCGCTATGCAGAGCTGCTTCCTGTGGAGGAGAGACATCGGGTCGACATCGGCGCAGGCGGCACAGCCCTTGTTCACGCACGTGAGCTGGGCCGGGTAATAGGCGTCCGCAACCTTTACATAAAAAACGATACGACAAACCCCTCATTCTCATTCAAAGACAGGCCTGCGTCTGTTGCCGTCTCGAAAGCGCGAGAGTTTGGCCTCAGGATTGTTGGATGCGCTTCGACAGGCAACCTCGCCTCAGCCACAGTCGCACACGCTGTTGCAGCCGGTTTAACAGGCTTCGTCCTCATGCCCGATACCGTCGAGTTGCCCAAGGTGCGGCAAGCCTCGATATACGGTGGAAAAGTCATCCTCGTCGACGGCACCTACGACGACGTCAACCGCCTCGCCTACCTCCTCGTCGACACAGCTGAGGTCGGAATAGTCAACGTCAACCTAAGACCCTTCTACGTAGAGGGCTCCAAGACCATGATGTTCGAGATTGTGGAGGCTCTGGGCTGGCGCGCCCCCCAGCACATCGTGGTTCCCATGGCCAGCGGCGCATTATTCGGAGCACTGTATAAGGGTCTCCACGAGCTTGAGGCATTCGGCGCTATATCTGACGCCGACACCGTTTTCCACGGAGTTCAGCCCACAGGATGCTCACCAATATCAACCGCTTTTGAAAAAGGCGCGGATGAAGTCACGCCGGTCAGGAAACCCGAGACCATTGTGAAAAGCCTCGCAATAGGCAACCCCGGCGACGGAATATATGCCCTAAACGTGGCGCGGAAAACAGGCGGAACATGTCAAAAAGTCTCCGACGACGAAACAGTCGAGGCGGTGAAGCTTCTCGCCAAGTATACGGGGATTTTCGCCGAGCCCGGTGGAGCAATCACGGTTGCGGCGGTAAAGCAGATGAGGGAGAACGGTGTGATTGACGCGGGTGACGAGGTTGTCTGCTGCGTGACAGGCGCCGGCTTCAAGGTTGACGAGGTTGTTGAACAGGTCAGCGGCCCCGCCTACGTCGTCCCAGCACGTCTCGACAAAATCCTCGAAACCCTCCAAACCAACCAACCCCTGTCACATTAAAACATCTTCTGCACCGACTTCGTCGAATAAACCACCACAACCGAGTCCCTAAGCCTCTTGTTAGGCACCACAATCAAGCATTCGTCGCCCGAGATAACTGTCCTCGTCAGAGATATCTCGATGATTTTGCCGCGTTTTCCATCGATTTCTACCTCGGCTCCTATGTTGATGTATGGGTCGAGGGCGATTGAGATGCTGGCGAAGACGTCGCTGACATAGGGGACGAGAGCGAGGGCGAACAACAAACCGAGGGCACCGGCAGTGGCGAGAACACCGACAACAAACTCGAAAAGCCGCCAAACATAGCCCACGTAGCCGACATAGACACCCGCCACCAATATCAGCGCAACATAGAGAACCTTGCGATGCTCCTGCCTAAACTTGGCACGGAGAACAAACCTCAAAAACACAATAACCAAACCAAAAACAACAGACGCAACAAGCGTCTCCACAACCTGCTCAACAAGCATAACCAAGAAAATGAAAAGCCAGATAAAACGTTATGCAGGCTGCTCAGAGCTCAAGATCCCAGTCACCGGTTCAGACTGGTCAGACTCATCATAGCAGTCACATAAATTGTTCAGCGTGTTCTTAAACTTAAACATCATTCTATACATTAGTTGTTTCTCTAAATATGGGCCGAATTCGAGCAACCCGCCAGCCTGAAAAAGATTATGGTTAGCTAGACTGCATCATTTATGCTTGTAGTTCAAGCTGTATAGGTTGGTTTGCCGGAGGCAGCTCGTGCTTTGGCTGGCGTCTCTCCGAAACTATTCTGAACATTTTCAGCACATCCTCAGGGACATTTTCCTCCTTTATTGTCTTTGACGATGCCTGTCTCCTCAAAACATACTGGTGTGCAAAAGATCTGCTAATACTCCTCACCCCCTCAAAGTCCAAGACCACCTCCTCCTCATCAGTCTTCTCTACCATATCAAACAACATGTTTGCCGTGTCGCGTAGAAAGAGATTCTCCGACAAAACCTCGACAACCTTCAACCTCATACCATATCCTCTCCTATTGCTCGATATAAGCGTAAAGATCAACCCTTTCATGAATAAGGGGAACTCTAACAGCTATCAGAGTGCCGTAATAACGCATGCCTTCCCGAAGAGTGTAGGGTTGCGTACCCATGTGATTAATACTGACCGCTCCAAGACCAGAAACCACTAACATCTCCCCCTTAAAGCCTTTATAAATTAAATTAGCCGAGGTTCCTAGCCCAAAGCCTCTATCAGACCCTTTTGTAGATTTACCGTTAATAGCATCTAGTATAGCTAGCGCATGTTCATTATCCTTATAGTTGTATCCGTGCATGTTGAACGAGCCCGGTATAGTTATTCCATCGTCAACGACACAAAGTTCAACATAGCCCTGATTCGGCTACTTCTGGGCCATGACATAGGCGTTTCTAAACTGTGAATGTTCGTAAATGTTTGCTACGAACTCGCCTAAAATATAGTTAAGCGAGAGGTAGTTATTTTTTATGAATTCATCTTCACCCACCAGTCTCCAAAACTCTGTTAAAATTTTATCAGCTTGTGTTTTCTCTTCGGGAAGGGGGATAAAGGGTATGTATGTGGCCCCCTTTTTTCCAGTTTTTGAACTTCTTAGAATCGTTAACATGTAATTTTTTACAGACTCGTCTTTAGGCTCCTTTATGGATATCCTATTAAGGTCAAATGTAAGAACGTGAGCAATTAAGGGTGTGAATGTTGATGGGTAAATGAAGGTTTCGTCTGTTAAATCTAGCTCTGAATAACTTTCAACATGTTGTCTATATTGACAAAATTTAACGTAGCATTTTACTAATTCCATTCCGATGACCAAAGTAGTAGATGGACTGTGATATAATTGTTTGGTGATTTGTTTTGTGACTTGATTCTATTCTCGCTCTGGATTCGCCTTGTGCTGGAGCTATGTAGGTTTCAGGATTGGATTGTGTATGGAGGTTTTTGGCTTGCTATGGCCTGTATATGCCGTTTGAGAGCTGTTCAAGTTTTTGCTCTATGTTTCGCCAGTCAGGGTTATTGCTCAGCGTGTATGTGAGGCTGTTTCCGGGGATGGCGTAGCCTGTTTCTGCGAGGAAGTCGAGGTGCGATATTGTCTCGAGTAGGGCTAGCCATTTGTCCAGCGGCGTGAGCGAGGAGAAGCTTCCCTTCGACCACCTGATTTCCTCGGCTACTTCTCTTATCGATGTTCGGCCTTTCTCCAGCGCCGTCGCCGCCTGCCTAAGCCGCTCACGATGATGGCTGAAAATCTCCCTTACTCTCGGCATCGGGTCTTTTATCAAGGGCCCATGCGAGGGGACGAGCATCTCGACATCCAGCGACGCCACTTTTACGAGGCTCTCGAGATAGTTTCTTAGAGGATGGTAGCCGGGTAGAGGCACGTAGGCGACGTTGCTGGTTTCTTTGAGCAGTATGAGGTCTCCGGTGATGGCGTGGTTCTCGCCCACGAGGATGACGTGTCCCGGAGTGTGTCCGGGAGTGTGCATAAGACGCCACATGGACATCGCCATGCCGTCTTCCGCGAAAAAGTCTGGAGCCGGCAGGACCTTGAGCACGTGTAAAGCCTCTTGGAGAAAATCAACTGACACGTCTGCGAACATTCTGTGGATGCTTTTGTCGAGGTTGATTGCTTGGTTCAGGGTCTCTAGCTCGAGCCTGTGGTAGATGATTGGAACGTTTTTGGCTTTTTTTACGGCCAGGGCTCCTCCAGAGTGGTCTATGTGAAGATGTGTCAAGACAATGCTTGAAAGCCTTCGTTTTTCCAGAATATTTAGAAGCTGGGGCACAGTTTCGCCGTATCCTGTGTCAACAAGTATTCTTTTTTCATCTTCTTTGAGCAGGAAGCAGCGGACAGGAAGTTCAACATCTCCATCCAGCTCGACAACTTCGACACCTTCAGCCAGTTCCCAGGTCTCCGCCAACCCGGATAAACAGATGCGGAGGTGTGTTTTAAACCACGATGTTTAGAAACCCTTTTTTCAGACCGGAAAAATATTCTCGGACATGGATAGGTTTCTGGAGCTTAGGAGATTGGTGTCGCCGGGGGTGGCGCTTATTCATCCGATAACCATTATGCGAGGGGAGAACGCCGTGCTCATCGACTCCGAGGGCCGCAGATACATCGACTTCACCTCTGGGATAGGTGTGGTGAACCTTGGACACGGTAACCCCGAGATAGGTGAAGCGATGGAAAAAGCGTTGAAGAATTTATGGCATCTCTGTTTCATGGTGGCCAATTACCCGGGCTACGTGGAAGTTGTTGAGAAGCTTGTCGAAACTGTTCCCGGAGATTTTGAGAAGCGTGGTGCCTTGTTTAACAGCGGCGCCGAGGCGGTGGAAAACGCTGTCAAAATAGCGCGGCACGTAGCCAAGAGACCCTACGCCGTCTCATTCGAGAATTCTTTCCACGGCCGCACATATCTCGCCATGGCTTTGACTGGCAAGTATGAGCCCTACAAGGTTGATTTCGAGCCGTTTCCATCCGCCGTTGAGCATGTCCCATTCCCCTACTGCTACCGCTGCCCGTTTGGACAGAGCTACCCCGGCTGCGGCCTCGAGTGCATGGACTATGTCAAAAAACATTTCTTCAAGACAAGAGTTCCACCGCATAAGATAGCCTGTTTCATCATCGAGCCTATACAAGGGGAGGGAGGGTTTGTTCCAGCTCCGCCAGAGTATCTGAGAGAGCTGCGCAGCATCTGCGACGAGCAGGGCATAGTGTTTATTGACGACGAGGTTCAGACGGGTTTCTGTAGAACAGGCCGCTTCTACGCGATTGAGCACAGCGGCGTGGCTCCCGACCTTGTGACAGTGGGCAAAGCACTTGCCAACGGCCTTCCCTTGTCAGCGGTTGCTGGAAAAGCTTCGCTTATGGATAACATGCCTCCTGGCTCTCTTGGGTCAACCTTCGGAGGAAACCCTGTCGCATGCGCAGCCGCTGTGAAGGTCTTCGAGATTATGAAGCGTGACGACTTGGCTGCAAGGGCTATGCGTCTGGGCGAGTTGATGGCTAAGAGATTTGGCGAGTTTTTTGAAAGGTTTGAGCTGGTGGGTGATGTGAGGGGGCTTGGTGTGATGAGGGCTTTTGAGCTGGTGAAAGATAGGAGGAGCAAGGAGCCTGCCGTCAAGGAGACCTCTATGATTCTTGAGCATGCACGCCGCCGTGGCCTCCTCCTGCTCAAAGCCGGGCTATACTCGAACGTGGTGAGGCTTCATCCACCGTTGACCATAGAAGAGGAGCTGCTGAACAAGGGCCTCGACACTGTTGAGGAATGTCTGAAAGAGGTTTCTAAGCAGCCAAGCTAAACTGTTTCTTCACTTCTCTGAAAGCCTCCTCCGCAGCTGCGACTGTCAGCTCCACATCCTCGTCCGTGTGCATAGTCGACAACAAGATTCTCTCACCATCATCCGCATAAATGTAGACTCCGTTTTCAAACATCTTAAGGGCCCAAGCGGTGTATGCTGCCGAGTTTGTCTGCAGCTTTTCTCTGTAGGATGTTACTTCGGGTAGGTTGGTGAAGTATACTTGGAACAATGGGCCGAGACCTTGCACTATCGCTTCTACACCCGTGTCATCTATGGCCTGCCGAAGCCCCTTTATCAGCTTCTCGCCTGTCGAGTGGAGACGCTGGAATGCTTCGCCATTGTTTGCGAGCAGGATGTCGAGGTTGGCTGAGGCGCCTGCGAGGCTGAGTGGATGAGCGTTGTATGTTCCGCCGAACCCTATCTTTCCAGGCCCGATGTTTTCGAGGATGTCTCTGCGGCCTGTGACCGCGGCGATTGGCACACCTCCTCCCAACGCTTTGCCGAACGTCGCCAAATCGGCTTTAACACCGAAATATTCCTGAGCTCCACCAGGGGCAAGCCTAAACCCTGTAATCACCTCATCAAATATCAGCAGAGCATCAGCTTCCTCAGCCAGCTCCTTCAAGGCCTTGAGGAACCCGGGCTTAGGTAGGATTACGCCGTTGTTCGCCATGACGGGCTCGGCGATGATTGCTGCGAGGTTACTGCGGTTTCTGCGGACTATTTTCCGAAGTGCTTCGAGGTTGTTCCACGGCGCTATGGTGACGGTTTTGCCGACGGACTCGGGTATGCCTGGATAGTAGGGGATTCGGAACGGCGAGATCTCGAGGCCTGGGTTGGATGACTCGACGCTCCACAGCACGTAGTCGTGGTGGCCGTGGTAGGAGCCCTCGAACTTGATTATCTTTGTCTTGCCCGTCACAGCCCTCGCAATCCTGATGGCCTCCATCGTAGCCTCGGTGCCTGTTGAAGCGAAGAGAACCATCTCAGCGTTGGGGACAACTCGCTGAATCTTCGACGCAACCTCAATCTCCAGCTCAACAGGCGTACCGCTCATCAAAAGCTCCTCCGCCTGTCTCTTCACAGCCTCAACAATCCGTGGATGACAATGGCCGTTTATCAGCGACCCGAAGCCCAGCAGATAATCGATGTACATGTTGCCGTCGACGTCCCAGACACGTGAACCCCTCCCCCGGACAGCGAACATCGGGTTGGGTATCCGGGTTCTCATAACCGACGAAGCGCCGGTGGGGATAATCTTCTTCGCCTCATTCAGCAGTGTCTCTGACTTTGAGGATTTTCTTTGTAGGAGTGAGTTCATCATGGTTCCATCACTGGTCTCTGTAGTTTTCTGCCAGATTTATCCTTTTTTTGCCAGGAAACATAAAAATCCACCGTAAAATAGTTAAAAACTGCAGAAAACCCCGTTCGCGGGTTCAGCCACACTCTTGTATAAAAAACGGCGGACTGTTTCGAGACTCAGAATCGGTTCTGCGCGGTCCCGAGGCTCGAAAAACGTTTAAAAGATGTTTTGGGGCTGGAGAAGCTTTTATCTGGTTTTTCGCGGTTTATGGGGCGTTTTTCTCGGTTTTTTCATCAGCGACTTTTAGGGCGCTGTCAAGAGCTTCGACGCCTTTGTCGATGTCCTCCTTCTCGACGATGAGCGGAGGCGCTACCACGAGATGATTTATCCAAGACATGACGAAGACACCCTGCTTCATCATCTCCGCGGCCACTTGGTCAACCACGAGCGGTGCGCCGCTGTACTTGTCTTTCGGCACGTTGAAGGGCTCCCTTGTTCTCTGGTTCTTGGTGAGGTCAACAGCCCAGAAAAGCCCTAGGCCCCGCACCTCGCCAACTGATGGATGCTTGTCCCCAACCTCCTTCAACCGCTTACCGAGATACTCGCCCATTCTCCTCGACCGGTCGATGAGGTTCAGCCTCCTGTACTCGTCTATAGCCGCCACAGCCGCCGCGAGTGTGAGAGGATGGGCTTCGTAGGTGTGGCCGTGTGGGAAAAAGTGGTCTTCGAAGTATTCGCTGATTTTCTCAGACGTGGCTGTGAGGCCGAGAGGAAGGTAAGCTGATGTGATGCCTTTAGCGGTGGTGAGGATGTCTGGCTCGACGTTCCAGTGGTTGACGGCGAACCATTCCCCTGTACGCCCCCATCCACTCATAACCTCGTCAGCGATAAGTAAAACACCGTGTCGCCGCGTTATCTCACGCAACTTCGGCATATACTCGGGCGGAGGCACGATCACACCGTTGGTCCCTACAACAGGCTCCACAATCACCGCCGCCACGTTTCCGTCATAGCTCAGCATGTAGTCAACATAGTCGGCGCAAGCCACGCCACATTCGGGATAGGTAAGCTTGAGGGGGCAGCGGTAGCAGTAGGGGTCGGGAGCAAACACGGTGCCGGGGACGGTGTCGACTGCTTCTGCATACCAGCGGCGTATGTCGCCGGTGACAGCGAGAGAGGCGGCTGTTGCTCCATGATAGGAGCGGTAGCGGGCGATTATCTTGTGTCTGCCTGTGTAAATGCGCGCTATCTTGAGAGCCGCCTCGTTGGCCTCTGTTCCAGAAGTTGAGTAGAAGAATTTTCTCAGCCCCGGGGGAAGTATCTCCACCAGTTTTCTGCTAAGCTCCGCCCTGACTTCGCATGTGAAAGCAGGCATGAGATAAGGTGTTTTCTCGAGATAGTTTTTCACAGCCTCGATAACGTTTCTGTTACGGTGGCCGAGGTTGACGCAGACCAGTTGAGAGGAGAAGTCGAGATATTTTTTGCCCGAGGCGTCGGTGAAGTAGCATCCCTCTGCGTCAACTATGTGAAGAGGCTTCCACCCCCTCTGCTTTCTCCAAGTTCCATACGTGTATCTTACTGTGTCTTCAACAACTTCATCCATGTCGCAAAAACACCTAAACTCCCTTTGGCAATAAAGCTTTAGGTTGTTCAGCGAATTTTTTATAACCCGCATCCCAATCCATTTTACATGGCCAAGCTTGTTGGTGTAGCTGTCAAGCGGAAGGAGGACCCTCGTCTTGTAAAAGGTGAATCGGTTTACGTCGACGATATCAGGCTTCCGGGGATGCTGTATGCTGTTTTTGTGAGAAGCCCCCACGCACATGCAAGAATAAAGTCGATAGATGTATCTGCGGCGAGAAGAGTGAGGGGCGTGGCAGCGGTTTACACGGGCAAGAACCTGCAGGGAAAAGTGGGTTCGCAGGTGGTTGAAACAATCATGGATGAGAAGAGGTTTGTCCAGAGACAGCCTCTAGCAGTCGACGTTGTCAAGTTTGTCGGCGAGCCGGTGGCTGTGGTTGTCGCGGAAGACCTTTACACGGCGCGGGACGCAGCCGAGCTTGTCCAAGTAGAGTATGAGCCTTTGCCCGCGGTTGTCGACCCCGAGAAAGCCCTTGAGAAAGATTCTCCCCGTGTTCATGAGACGCTTGAGGATAATGTTTGCTACAGGTGGCGGAGGGTTTACGGCGACGTGGAGAAGCTGTTTAAAGAGGCGGACGAGGTTGTGGAGACGCGTCTGGTTATTCAGCGTCTCGCGCCATCGGCGATGGAGCCCCGCGGTGTTGTCGCCCACTATGATGGCTACAACAGGATGCTTACTGTCTGGTCCTCGACACAGTTTCCACATCGTCTCCGAACATGGATATCCACGTCGCTGAACATGGCTGAGAACAGGGTGAGAGTTATTGCGCCCGAGGTGGGAGGAGGCTTCGGCTCCAAGCTCAACCACTATCCTGAGGAAGTAATCATACCCTACCTGGCCATAACACTCGGCAGACCCGTCAAATGGTTCGAGGACAGGTCTGAAAACCTCTCAGCCACAACACATGGAAGAGACATGATAGCACGTGTTTCCGCAGCGGTCAAGAGGACTGGCGAGATTCTCGCGGTTCGTCTCAAGCTGTTGGCTGACCTCGGCGCATACAGCTACGTCTACACCCAGGATAACCCGATTATGGCTGCGAGGATGGTTCAGGGCTGCTACATGATTCAGGGCCTCGACCTCGAGGTGATAGGCGTCTACACCAACAAAATGGCCACGGATGCTTACCGCGGCGCCGGCAGACCCGAGGCATCATACATCATCGAGAGAACTGTCGACGCCGTTGCCCGTAGGCTTGGAATGGACCCTGCGGAGGTTAGGCGCAGAAACTTCATACCCGCGGAGAAGCTGCCCTACAAGACTTTGACCGGATTTGTCTACGACTCAGGCGACTATGCGAAGGCTTTGGACACTCTTCTCGCCGCGGCTGACTATGAGGGGTTGAAGAAGATGAGGGATGAGCATCGGAAACAGGGCCGCTATCTCGGGATAGGCCTCTCCACCTTCATCGAGGTGTGTAACTTCTCCTACCAGAGCGCATCGGTCCGCGTTGAACCGAGTGGAAAAACTCTTGTCTTCACCAGCACATCCCCCCATGGACAGGGTGAGGAGACAGCGTTTGCGCAAATAGTATCCGATGCTCTCGGCGTCTCTATTGATGATGTGCAGGTTATTCACGGCGACACCTTAGCCATTCCCTATGGATGGGGAACCGCGGGCAGCTGGACACTCACCTCGGGAGGAAACGCCATCCTAAACGCATGCAAACAGCTAAGGCAAAAGATGGTAGCCATCGCAGCCCATCATCTCGAATGCAGCCCCGAAGACATAGAAGTCGAGGATGGAAGATTCTTTGTCAAGGACGCTCCCGAGAAAGGTGTCTCGTTTGAAGAGGTGGCGGCCATGGCTTATGACCCTGAGAAGCTGCCCGAAGGAGTTGAGATGGGTCTCGCCGCAACAAGCTTCTACAACCCAGAACTAACATTCCCCTACGGAGCATACCTAGCACTGGTCGAAGTATTTCCGGAGACGGGGGAGGTTGAGGTCAAGAAAGCCTTCCTCGTAAACGACGTCGGCAAAGTAGTCAACCCGATGCTCGTAGAGGGCCAGATACACGGCGGAGCTGTGCAAGCGCTTGGACAGGCGCTGTATGAGGAGGTTGTCTACGGCGAGAACGGAGCCCTGTTGACAAGCTCTTTCGCCGACTATCTCCTGCCATCGGCGACGGAGATACCTGAAATGGTTCTGCAGCGGACGGAGACGCCTGCCCCGAATCCGTTGGGCACGAAAGGGGTGGGCGAGCTGGCGACCATCGGTTTCACACAGGCCATCGTAAACGCGGTTGAAGACGCGCTATCACCCCTTGGAATACGGATAGAGAAAACACCTCTCACACCATATAGAGTCTGGTCGCTCGCCAACATGGGTCAGCAGCGTTAAGCATCCATGTGTGGGAGGGTATGCGGATAGCTGTTTTGGGCGGCGCAGGGCTCACGGGCCAAGCGGCTGTGCGAAACCTGCTGGAGAACAAGAAGGTATCCGAGGTCTTGGTGGGCGATGTCAACGAGAAAGCTCTCGAGAGACTCTCCAACATGTATGGAAGCGGTAAGCTGACCACGGCGAAGATAGATGCACAGAACATCGAGGAGACCGCCGCGTTTCTCAGAGGATGCGACGTCGTCATCAACTCCGTCCAATACTATTACAACCTCGAGGTTATGCAGGCGGCTCTAAAAGCGGGTGTGCACTATGTCGACCACGGCGGCCTCTACCACGTGACCTTGAAACAGCTCGAGCTGGACGGGTTGTTCAAGTCGAAGAACCTGACAGCCCTGGTTGGTATGGGTGCGCAGCCCGGGTTAACAAACCTAGTCGCCAAACATGCCAGCGAACAACTTGATGAGATGAAGGCTGTCTATATCAGAGATGGCTCTGTCGACCTCACCGAGAACCCTCCTCTCTTCACATGGTCACCGCTCACACTTTTCGATGAGATGACGCTGGATGCCGTGGTTCTTCGCAACGGCCAGCTCGTGTCAGTTCCACCGCTGAGCTTGATGGAGAGGGTTGAATTTCCGCAGCCGGTCGGCGTCCTCGACACCTACGTAACCCTACACTCTGAGCTGGCCACTTTTCCGCGAAGCTTCCACGACAAGGGCTTAAGCGAATGCGACTGGATGGAGGGCAGCCCCGACCTACTCTTTGTTAAGAAACTCGCCGACATCGGTTTCGCCTCGTCCAGCGACATCGAGATAGGGGGCTGCAGAGTGTCTCCGCGAAGGTTTCTTCTCAAATTGTTGGAGTCGAGAGGTTTGGTGGGATACCGTGGAGACCAGACGCCGAATGATTGGGAGATAACAAGGCTCGTCATACATGGTAAACGATTGGGGAAAAACGTCAAACTTGTCTACGACATCCTGTTTCCCCCAAAGCCTGAGTGGAGAATGAGCTGCGCACAAACCGGAGTCGGCATCCCATCCTCAACCGCGGCCATGATGATAGCCGAGGGTGAAATTAAACAACGCGGCGTCATACCTCCCGAGACATGCATCAACCCCGACGAGTTTCTCAAAAAAACAGAGACCCACGGAATTAAGACAACAGTCAAGGAATACGATGCATAGGATTTCCGAAAAAATTTATATGCCTACCTCGTCCACTAACCTGTAATGTCGCAGCCTTCGCGACGCTCATTCCTCAGAACAGTCGGCTCCATAGTGGCCGCGGGCATAGCGGGTGCAGCGGGTGGATACGTCGCCGGCTCAGAAATAACCCGTAGCCAGCTCAGCGGACAGGCGGCTAACGTGGCTAACGAGACTATTCGCGCCCTCGAGGCTGAGATAAAAGAGCTGAAGGAGAAGCTCGCGCAGTATGAGATAAAGGACAAGGAGGTCAGGTTCTACTTCTGGTCAGAAACTATTCCCGAGCAGTTGCTAACGTTTTTCGAGGAAAAGACAGGTGTGAAAGTTGTTTTCGATACTTTCGAGAGCAGTGACGAGGTTTTCGCCAAGCTTTTCACGGGCCAGATGCCCTATGACGTTACCTCGGTAACCATGGGTGGGATGACGCGGCAAGAGCATGAGCGCTACCTCACCAAACTCGACCTAAACCGCATACCCAACTTCAAGAGATACGCCTTCACCGGCTTCATCAAGGAAATTCTGAACCCGCCCTTCGACCCCAACCGCGACTACTCGGTGCCCATAGAGCTGGGAACCACAGGCGTCTCCTTTAGAACGGACAAGATAGCCGAGGAGGATTGGCCCACCGGTTTCAGAGACTCCCTCTTCGACTTCGAAGGCTTCCTCCGCAAATACAGTCCAAGAGATGGTGTGAAGAGGGCCACGATGATTCCCGGCGGCGTCGAAACCATTCCAGTGGTCATCAAAGCAATCATGGGCAAGTCGATAAACGACATCACACCAGAAAACATCAACGAGGCCAAGGAAATCCTGATTCAGCAGAAGCCCTATCTCGCCACATACGCGGGGCCCTCGGAGTTTGTCCCCGGCCTCGCGGAAGGAAGGTTCTGGGTATCCGAGACATGGGTTTGGCAGGATTCCGCCAACAACGTGGACTTCGTGGCTCCAGAAGAGGGCTCCGAAATCTGGGAAGACTCGCTCGTCATACCCAAGTCGGCGAAAAACATCGACGCCGCCTATGCCTTGATAAACTATTTGCTCGAGCCCGCTGTCCAAGTAGCTCATGTGCTCTACAACAGCCTAGTAACTCCTAACAGCCTCGCCTATGAGATGCTGCCCGACGATGTGAAAGAAGACACAAGCATCTACCCGCCTCCAGAGGTTATCTCAAAATATGAGATGTGGTTGAACCGAACACCGGAGCAGAAGGAGATGTTGACCAAGGCGTGGCTCGAGGTTTTGGCCGCGTAGCTACCTTGACCTGAACCGTGTGTACAATATGGCGAGGGTAATCGATATGATGAGTGAGATGGTTGCGACCGCGTTGACCTCGGGCGATATACCTCTTCCACGACCGCCCACCGCGTTCCATATGTAGACGGGTAGTGTTTCGAATCCGGGGCCTCGTGTAAACTGTGTCTTGATGAAGCTGTCCCACGACCATGTGAATATGAGGAGACCTCCCGTGATTATGCCGGGCATCAACAGAGGCAGCGTCACGTTCAGGAAAGTCCTCAGCCCCGAGGCACCCAACACCCGTGCCGCGTCTTCGTAGACTTTTGGGAGACCAGCCATCCTCGCCCTCAAAACCACGTAAACCAGCGGAAACCATACGAGATGACCGAGAATCACCGCACCCACACCAAACGGTAGATTAACCCATAGAAAGAAGAGAACAAGAGTCAAAGCCTCGGCAATCTCAGGCACGATTATCGAGAGATATAGAACGTTGTTAACCCCTGATTGGATGCGTGCCGAAACCTTGTCGACGGCCACCGCCGCTAGTAGAGCCATTAAAACAGCTGCACCGGTTACTACCCCAGCTATCCAGAAACTATTGTAGACCGCTGACAAAATCCTCTCGTTGGAGAAGGCTCTAACATACCAGTCGAGGGTAAAGCCTTTCCACTCAACCATTGAGCGGCCTGCGTTGAAGGAGCCGATGACCAGCGCCGCGAGAGGAGCGTAGAGAAAAGCGAAGATGAGTAGAACAGCTCCCTTTAGCAGAAAGTCGCCCATCCTCATATCGTCAGCTCCTCTCTGGAATACTTGAGGTAGAGAGTGATGCCGACAAGCACCAATGCGATGTAGACAAGCGAGAGAGCCGAGCCCCAGTTCCAGTTACGTGCTGATATGAAGGCTGAGTATATCATGGTGCCCACGAAGACTTCGCTGGGGCCTCCCAGAAACGAGGGGATGACGAATTCTCCCGCCGCGGGTATGAAGGTGAGAAGAGTGCCTGCTATGAGCCCGGGTTTGCTGAGAGGCAGAGTTATCTTGAGAAAGGCTGTGAATGAGTTTGCGCCGAGAGTTTTCGCGGCCTCGATGACTGTTTTGCTTATTTTCTCAAGGCTGGCGTATAGGGGGAGTATCATGAAGGGTAGGTATCCGTAGAGCATTCCGAGCATGACGGCGAACTCGTTGTAGATGAGGAACAGAGGCTGCTGAATGACTCCGAGGTTGATTAGAATCGAGTTGACAACGCCCTCGGGCCCGAGAAGTGATAGGACAGCGTAGGCTCTGAGGACAAACGTTACCCAGAGAGGTAGAATTACGAGAAGTATGAGGAAGTTTTTGTAGCGGCCTCCTCTGAAGGCGATGAAATAGGCGACGGGGAAACCTAGAAGAATGCATCCCGCTGTTGTCGCCAGGGCGTATGCGAGGGAGCGGCCGAGAATTCTGAGGAAAACAGGGTCAAGAGCGTCTTGGAAATAGCGGAGCGTGAAAAACTCTCCACGGGCCTGCTGCGCCTCGCTGGGAAGAATGATGCCAACGCTTACGCCGACAACTGTGAAAAACGGCACTAGAAAGAATAGTATGTAGAAGAGGAGAGGCGGTAGGAGGAGTAGGAGAATCAGCCCCGTTTTTCTCTGATGTTTCATGGATGTCATCTCTCGATGAGGTAGGAGTCGGAGGCTTTCCAGCAGACTGGGACACGGTCGCCGAGATTGAGGTTTTGCAGAATTTCGGGTTCGTGGACATGAACCGTGAGAACCAGATTGTTGCCTATCTCGACCTTCAACATCGCGAAGGGGCCCATGTAGGTTTTGTCCACAACCGTTCCCGTGAACCTGTTCTCCCTGTCGATGGAGTCGCTGAGATAGATGCGTTCAGGTCTGATGGCTAGGTAGGCATGTTTACCAACTAATCCGTCAGCTGCTTCGGGAGCAATTCTTATCAACGGTAGACCATCTGCGGCGAAGACATTCTGCTCCTCAACTCTGCCCTCTATTAGGTTGGTTTCGCCGATGAAGTCTGCCACGAACCTGCTCAAAGGCCTTCTGTAAATCTCCTCGGGTGCGCCAACCTGAATCACGGCACCTTTCTCCATCACAGCCATTCTATCCGACATGGCGAAAGCCTCCGTCTGGTCATGTGTGACATAGATGAATGTTGTGCCAACTTTTTTCTGGAGACGCTTAAGCTCCAGCTGCATCTTCTGCCTTATCTTGAGGTCCAGAGGCCCAAGAGGCTCGTCGAGCAGTAGCACCTTCGGCTCAATAACAAGCGACCGCGCTATCTCAACACGTTGCCTCTCGCCGCCGCTGAGCTGATGCGACTTTTTCCACGCATATTTTTCGAAAGGCATGTTCATCAGCTCAAGGACGTTGCGAACCCTCTCCCGTATCTCCTGCCGTGGATACTTTCGCATCCTGAGGCCGAACGCGATGTTGTCATACACCGTCATGTGGGGGAAGATGGCAGTGCCTTGGAAAACCAGTCCAACACCTCGCTTGTGTGGGGGAACGTTGTCCATGTTTTTACCGCCTATCAGCACCTCGCCCTCGTCCTGCTGCTCCAACCCAGCGATAATCCTGAGTAGAGTGGTCTTGCCGCATCCGCTGGGCCCAAGCAGAGAAAAGAACTCGTTTTTCTCGATGGCGAGGCTCACGCCTCTAAGGGCCTCGACACCGCCTTCGTAAATTTTTTTGACGTTTCTAATCTCCACTTCAGCCATTTTCTCGCTTGTATAAAGGAGAGAGATTTCCCTGAAATAAGGTTTTTCAGAGAATCTCTTCTACACCAACCGGTATGTGGGCGTCTTTGAGCTGCTTGACAACTTTTTTCATCGCCTCCAACGCCTTCTCCACATCCTCCCTGCTGTGCTGAACAGAGACAGTCCACTGCTCATCATATCCAAGGGCCTGTGGAATCACGCCGTTCACAAGCATGCCGACCACCCATGCAAACCATTTACCGAAGTCGTTGAATTTTACAAAGTCTCTCCAGTTGCGAATGGGGTGCTCGGTGAAGTATATTGTTCCGCTTGTCGCGATGTGTGAAATGTTGTAGGCGATTTTTGCTTCTTCGAGGATGTCGCTGTAGCCTTTCGCAAGCTCTTTGCTGAGGCTCTGGGCATGGCGGAGATTGTCTTCGGTGAGTATCTTGGTCAAGGTTACGAGGGCAGCGTTCACGGATAATGGGTTGGAGTTGAAGGTTCCGCCGTGGGCGGTCTTGTTGGGCCCCACCATGTCGAAAACCTCTCTACTCGACAGCACAGCCGAGAAGGGATATCCTCCTGCTATCGACTTTGCCGCAACCATTATGTCGCCCTTCACGCCGCACCACTCCTGCACACCGCGGTAAAACTTGCCGCTTGTCTTGACCTCGTCAAATATAAGGAGCGAGTTGTATTCATCCGCCAGCTTCCTCAACCCTTTCAAAAACTCCAGCGGGGGAATGACTACACCCATGTTCATAGCAATAGGCTCAAGAATAATGCCAGCAATGTCGTTACCGTGTTTCTGCATGATTTTCTCGACGGCGTCCAGGTCTCCGTAGGGTGCGACGGTTACGAGGTCGGCGAACTCCTGCGGCATACCCATGCTCGCTGGCACAGAGTTAGGTGTCTTGGGATGACCCGCTCTGTAGATGCTTGGCTTAACGCTCACCATCAAAGACTCATGCGAACCGTGGAAACATCCCTCAAACTTGAGAATTTTCCTACGGCCTGTGAAGGCTCTCGCCAGCCTAACAGCCAGCATCGTCGCCTCCAGCCCAGTTGTCGCAAACCTCACCCTCTCATACCCAAACCGTTCCGTCAAAACCTTAGCCGTCTTCACCGAAGCCTCCGACTCGAAACCATAGACTGTGCCGTTCTCGATAACTTTCCTCATCTCCTCGACGAGAATAGGATGAGCATGGCCGACGCCAAGCGCCCCGAAAGCCATGTTAAAGTCCAGATACTCGTTTCCGTCCACATCCCATATTTTCGAGCCTTTTCCCCTGCTCATGTAGAGCGGGTAGGGGTCGAAGATGCGCCAGTTGCTGTGCACACCGTGGGGCGTTAACCCAAGGGCCTCATCATAAAGTGCCTTGCTACGCTTCGTAACCTCGAGAAACTTTTCCAGAAACGTTTTACCCTGCAAGCCTCTCAAAAATTTGTTGCTGCAGGTGTTTATATCAGTTGCGCGAGCCGCTGACCATGTTGATGAAACTCCTAAGCACCCGGTAGCACTCGATTACATCCTTGATGGATACATGTTCTTGGCTGGAATGTGCGTAGGCTATGTCGCCGGGGCCGTAGACTATGCAGGGAATTCCTCCCTTGTGGTATAGGGCGTTTCCATCTGTCTCAGACTCGATTAGACCTGTTTTGGGTTGCTGACCCGTCTCCATGCTGTAAGCCTGTTTGAGTGTGTGGAGATATTGGTTCGTCTGCGGCAGAATGAAGCCATCGCATCCATGGAGCATGGTTAGCTCAACAACGGTTCCCAGCTCCTCCGCGGTCTCCTTAACCAGTCTGCGGACAGTATCTAAACCGTCTCTGTAGCTTATCGAGGGATGCATGTGAACCAGTACTTCGCAGAAGGCCTTAGATGGAATAACCCAGCCACCATATCCGCCCTCAAACCTCCCAATGTTGATGATAGGCGACATCGGAAAATCAGAGTTCCTGACATCAAGCTCCGTCATCACCCGTCTCTCAAAAATCTCGTAGAAACGCATAAGTGACTTCACCGCGTTGCCGTCGGCGCGAGAGGCCCCGTGGCCGCTTTTTCCCGACGCTGTTAGCCTAAACTCCATACAGGAAGCGTTGCCCACACATATGACGTTGCTGGTTGGCTCGGTTATCACACATATCTCGGCGCGCATTCCACGCCGCATAAGCTCCGCCGCCCCTCGTCCATACATCTCCTCATCAACCACGAACGCAAACGAGGCATTCGGCTCAGGCTCCATCTGTCGCAAACTCTCCAGCAGAAGAAGCAGGGAAACCACGCCACCCTTCATGTCGCATGCACCACGGCCATAAAGCTTGTCTCCGACAACACGGGGCATGAAAGCATCAGCCATATCATACTCGGGAACCACGTCGAGATGACCGCAGAACATCACATCACCTCCGTCGCCGATTCTGGTCACCACGTTATACCCCGTCTTATACACCTCCTGCCTCTCGGCAACAAACCCCAGAGACTCCACATGCTCGGCTACAATGTCGCAAACCTTTTCCTCATGCCCCGAAAGGCTTGGAACAGCGACAAGTCTCGCTAAAAGCTGTAGAACCCGGTCGCTATCCATGGACAGTGAACCAGGCTAATCTCATGCCAATAACTTTTCCTCAGAAGACTCTACGTAACTCAGTATCCCATGGCGTGTAAGCTGCTCAACTATTGGGGCTGGGTCAAGCTGCTCGGGAACACGGACACCTACCTCATCAATCTCTCCTCTTGCAATCATGGATGCGGCCACTGCGGGGACGGTGCCCGTCAAGTAAGAAGTCGCGTTGGCCCTCATCAGCTTGTTGGCCTCTTCATGGCTCATCAGAGTGTATATGGTGTAGGTGACGGCTTTTCCCTTGGACACTCCATCAACCTCCACAACGAGGCTTGCATAGCCCTCGATATGTTTAGCTATCTCTGAAGGCTTGGGAATGAGGGCGAAGAATACATCGCGAGGAGATACGGACGCGTTTTTGACACGCATCCGCCGCGACCTCAGCAGCCCGATGCGTTTGAGAAGCCTGGTCGCGTTTATCAATTCATCGGCTAGAGCCAGCTTAAAGTCAACATAGCGAACCCCTTTCCCGATAAACCTCGGAAGCGTATACACCTCCTCATGGTCGACGGAGTAGACCGAAAGCTTGCCAACAGGCTCCGGAAACTCGTAAACCTCATAGCCGCTGAGCGCCGGCAACTTCCTAAACCGGCCGTTTACGTATACAAGCGAAGGAGAGAGTATCTCGTCGAAGAAAATCTCAGGGGAAAACAACGCTATCAACGGATATTTTCTGCTTTTCGAATATTCGCCGTCCCTTATCTTGATGGAGTTGACTCTGTCAAGCTTGTCTGCGGCATATCTTGCGTAGATGTTTGATAGACCAGGGTCCTCTCCCATGCAGATAAGCGCGAGAACCTCTTTCCGCCGCCAGCCCCTATCCATGGCCAGCTGCTTATCAACATCGTCACTCGCCAAATCCATGTAGTTCACACCATAGCGTAGACAAGTCTTCATCAGCTCAAGGTTTATCGTAGGGCTTGCGGAATTTATCACGAGGTCTGCGTCTTTAACCACTTCATCGAAGCCGTCTCCGCCCACAATCCGCGTCTCAACCCTACTCCGCAGCATGCGTTTAATTCGTCTCAGCCTCAGCTCGTCGATGTCAGCAACACTCAGCGAGACCCCGCTTTCACCAGCGAGATGCTTAGCTATTACCTCTCCAACCGCCCCTATACCAAGAACCAGCACACGCATCCAGAAGCCACCCATCTATAGAGAAAAGCCACTAACCCATTAGACAGCCTCCCAGCCCCCAAACAAGACCGCGTATGACGCGGCCATAATCCACACAAAAATTCTCTCTACATCACTATATATCATTTCCGGCACCATCTTAAGTTGATAAGGAGCCATCCGTGCAAGAGGCGTGGCTTGTTTTCAGAATATTTTTACGCGTTTCTGAGGAGGCTGCCACCTGAGACGGGGCATGCGCTTGGTTTACGTTTGCTTTCACATGCACCCATCAGAGTGGACTTGGATGAGGAGCAGGTTTTTAGCGTTAACACGTCTTTCGGCCGGTTGAGAAACCCGATAGGCTTGGCTGCAGGTTTTGATAAACAGGGAAAATATGTCAAGGCCCTGCAGCGGCTTGGGTTCGGGTATATTGTGGCAGGGACTGTTACTAGGATGCGTAGAGAGGGTCTTCCCAAGCCACGGATTGTTAGAAGAGAAAAGGAAGAAGCGCTGGTGAACGCCATGGGCTTCCCCAACCCTGGTCTGGAAAAATTTCTGGGAAACATCTCCAAGAACAAGCCCTATAAAGTCCCAGTCGTGATAAGTGTTGCCGACGAAAATCCGCAGCATCTTCTCGAATGCTACAGAGAGGCCCAGAAGCACGCCGACGCCATAGAGATAAACATAAGCTCACCCAACACCCCGCAACTGAGACACTACTTCAACCCAGCTCTCTTCAGAGATGTTGCCGAGTCGTTGGCAGCCGAGAAAACCAAGCCCACCTACCTCAAAATCCCTCCCTACAGCAACTCGGAGGAAAAAGAAGCCATATACCGTGTTGTGAAGATTTGGTTTGAAACAGGGTTCACAGGCGTCACTGCTGTAAACGCTTTACTGGTTGATGAGCCACGGGTTTCAGCACGTAGAGGAGGCCTCAGCGGTAAACCGCTTTTCCCCTACATGCTCCGCGTTGTTTCAGAAGTCCGTGAAATGGTTGGCTCAGATTTTGAAATCCACGCATTAGGTGGAGTATTCACGGGCAAAGATGTGTATGAGGTGTTGAGAAGAGGAGCTAACACGGTACAGCTCTACACGGCGCTTGTCTACAGGGGGCCCTACACGGTTAAGAAAATCTTGGAAGAGCTCAGGCATGTTATGGCTGAGAGGGGACAGCAATCGGTCGAGAGCATTATAGGTTAGCGGAAGTATCCGGGGATGCCGAACAGGTTTCCGAGGAACTCACCGAAGAGAAACGTCGCTGCGGCGGTACCCATAATCAGTAGGGTGTTTTCCAGAACCTCTCTTTTGAAACTGGTCTCGTTGACTACGGCGACGTAGTATGTGAAAATGGAGGCGAGGATTATGGCGAGAGCCACGGAGGCTGTGAAGGCTTCGAGCATGTCGTGTGTGAGGAAGTAGGGTAATGCGAGGATGATTGTTGACAGTAGGTATACCACGCCAGTTACCAGGCCCGAGGTGAATGATTTTTGTCTGAGCTCGCTCTTCGCCTTAAGGTATGCGGCGACGCCCATGGAGATGGATGCGGCGAAGCCCACAACCAGTCCTGCGACACCCGCTATCAGCGTGGAAGAAGTTACTCCAAGAAAACCGGCGTGAACACCTGAGACCTCGATGATTGAGTCGGATAGCCCCAGAGCTATGAAGCCTATGTATTTCAATATTGGTTCGTCGATTTGGTTTTGGAGAGTTTTCTCATGCTCCTCCTCGTCTCGGAGAAATTGCTCGACTTTTTCCCGATGTTGTTCCTCAACCTTGTCTATGACTTTGCGGTATCTGTTGATGACCTCGGTTTCGTGGCGTTCGAGGAATTTGATGACGAAGGTTATTCCAAGCAGGCGTCTCAAGAACATGATGAGCCAGAAGCGGAGTTTGCTGAAAGCAGGCCTCTGGTCCGGTGCAAGTGTTCTCCAAAACTCGTAGTGCTCCTTCTCCATCTCAGAAAGCTTAACCAGCATTTCCCTCCGCTGTCCATTCTTCTCCCTCTGCGCAAGCTCCCTGTATACGACGTGGTCGAAGTATTCGTCGTCACGGAAAAAAGAGGCGTCAGCCGAAATGTCAACAGGGTCGGCATCAGTCATATCTCTACCCCGTGTAAAGGTAGTTTTTGAAGTTGAGCATTATGAGGGCTATGTGTTTGATGTTTGCTGTGAAGTCTGTGAGACGTATGTTTTCGTCGGGGCCGTGTGGGGAGGAGCCGTGGTATCCGCATCCTGTTGAGACGCATGGTGTTTCGAGGATGTCTGTTATGACGTACATCGGTCCCGAAGCTGCTCCTGAAGGAATTATGATTGGAGATTTTCCGTAGGCTGTTACCGCGGTGTCTGCTACGAGCTTGGGGAGAAAGTTGTCGGGGCTTGTCCGTGCAGCTGGATAGGCTTGGTGAATGTGTAGCTTGATGTCGGTTGCGCCGTGTTTCTCGAGATGCTGTAGAAGAAGCTGCTTTATCTTCTCGGGGTTTTGTCGTGGAACTAGACGTATGTCAAGCTTTGCCGAGACCTTGGATGGTATGATGGTTTTACTGCCGGGGCCTATGTAGCCGGCGTAGAGGCCGTTGAGGTTGATGGTTGGCTCGAGAAACAGCTGTCTTAACGGGTTCTGCTCAGCCGTTTTGAGAAGTTTATGGGGTGGGCTGAACTCCGCTATGTCAAGCTTCTCCAGCAACTCCTCACCCTCATACACCACATCGTCGTAGAAACCTTCTATCGTTACTCTGCCGTCGGGGCCCCGCATCGTGGAAAGAGCTTGCACAAGCCTCCACGCCGGGTTCTCGACAACTGCTCCCCACGAAGAGTGCAGGTCGCTGGCCGGGCCCTCTGTCTCCAGCTCCACATAGAGCATCCCTTTCTGCCCAAGGTAGATAACGGGTGAGCCGCTTCTGCTCACGTATCCATATTCCCATATGCATCCGTCGGCGAAGAGCTTGTCACGGTTTTCGCGGACAAATTTTTCAAGTCCGGGGCTACCGACCTCCTCACCCCCCTCTATCAAAAACTTCAGGTTCACAGGCATCTCTCCCAAGGTGCTGAGGATGGCTTCAACTGCTGCGAGACGGGCGGCGATGTTGCCTTTGTTGTCAGCCGCGCCTCTTCCATAGAGTTTGCCGTTTCTGACAGCGGGTGTGAAGGGTGGTGTTGTCCATTTTTCTAACGGCTCGGCGGGTTGGACATCGTAGTGATTGTAGAACATCAGCGTCGCATGTGCCTCGTAGTTCATCGTGCCAAGCAATATGGGGCCGCCGCCTTCAGGGTTGCTGAACCTCTCCACACGGAATCCATGGTTCTCCAACATCTCCGCAACAAGGTCGGCGCATTCCTCGAGACCGCTGCCATAGGTCGAGACGCTTGGAACAGTTATCAGACGCTTGGCATACTCGAGATACTTGTCACGATTTTTCTCCACGTGTTGAAAAAGAGGGGTGAGGTTCACCATTTTGTTCGGTCGCCTTCAAGCAGCCCGCTGCCGATATGTATTCTGTCGATGTGTTTGGAGAGCTCGGCCTCGGTCTTGAAGACGGAGTCACAGTAGGGGCATCTGAACTCTTTTTTCTCGGAACTCATCCATAGACATAACATAAGGCGGCGTTTTAAGTCTTGTCTAAGCTGAGCTGGTTGACGGCGTTTCGGATGATTTTTACGCTTTCGCGGAATTTGGCTAGCTCGTCGGGGGATAGGCTTGGCTCCAGCACCTTCTCCACCCCCTCTGCTCCCAGCACACAGGGGAGAACGGCGTAAACGTCTTTTTCCCCGTATTGGCCGGTGAGTAGTGTTGATGTGGGGATGATGGATTTCTGGTCCTTGAGTATCGTCTCGACCATGACGGCAACCCCTGCCCCAGGAGCGTGATGCGCCGACCAGCCCTTCAGCCTGATGATTTCCGCTCCCATTTTACGCGTCGCCTCCACGATCTCCGCCGTGCTTTTCTCATCCATGTATTTGCTTAGAGGCTCGGTCCCCACATAGGTGTGGCTGGGCAGCAGAACCATCGAGTCGCCGTGCTCGCCGATAACCATCCCCCTGATAGACTTGTAGCTCACACCCAGCTTGTTTCTGATGAGGTAACGGTATCTCCCCACGTCAAGCAGTCCGCTGAAGCCCATCACACGTCTGCTCTCGAACCCGGTAACCCTGTAAGCCACATACGCCATGACGTCGAGCGGATTGGTTACAACAATTACCTTAGACTTTGGAGCGTTCTCCCTTATGTGTCTCGAAACCTCCTTGATTATTTCCGCGTTCTTGAGCAAGAGGTCGAGCCTCGTCATGTCGGGTTTGCGTGTGAGGCCCGCGGTGACCACGACGACGTCGGAGCCCTGTATGTCTCGGTAGTCGTTTGAGCCTTTCACATCGACATCGAGGTCCAATATTGCGCATGCATGGTTTAGGTCAAGGGCCTCGCCCTGCGGAAGACCCTGAATAACATCCAGCAAAACTATGTCCCCCAGCTCGCGGAGAGCAATCTGCAAAGCAGCCGAGGTCCCAACCCTTCCACTCCCAACAACGGTGATTAACGGCATATAAAATCATCTTAACCGCAGGTAAAATACTTGGAAAACACTTCAAGAACGGCTATTTATGTTTGTTTTTCTTTTTCTTGGTTTTGTTCTTAGTTTTATACCATGAATTGGACATTTGGGGGAGTATTCGAGAATATGTCCTTTTTGGCATCTTGCGCAGAAGCCTATACCTTTCCCATAATTCGGTGCTTTAAAGCTCGGCGTATTCTCATAATGGTCATACTCCTCATCAGGCTTATAAGACATACATAAAACCCCGTCCTCAACCCAAAGGTCAATAAACAAAAGCTTTTGACCATTATTTTCCCCATCATTATTCTCTATGAAGCCGTTTTCCCTGAATAGGTATGTGTAGTGGCTGGGTATCCGTAGCCTTAGGCCAGCAGTGGTATCATACCTGCTTCTAAACACCCTACCTCTTACAACAGCCTTGAAATCACCCTTGTCTGGGATGTTAAGCTCTTTCCAGACCTTCTTGCTCACCTTAAGCCTCATAGTCCCCGTAGCTTCATATACGGGATGAGCCTCGACATTCTCGAAAACCTTCTCGGGAAAGAAATCATCTAAACCATGCTGATGAGCCAAATTCAGCCCACCAGCGTAGACACTACAACATCAAGCTATATAAGCTTTAGAGAAAGCATGAAAACCCGAAAAACAGGCTCTCCATGGCTTGGAAACGGGAAAAAACGTGGATGAAGTGTCTCAAAAGGCTTTGGCCAGAAAAACCCTGAAAACAGCCTCTCCACGGCTTAGAAACATGGTTTAGAAAACGGTCAAAAGCATGGATAAAGGTGGATAATTCTCATATCTTTACGGGTTGTAAACTACTGTGGAGAAGCCTCTCCATCTCCCTAAGCTTTTCAAAATCCTTAAAAACATACCTAACCACTTTCCTGAACCCCATTTTTTTAAGAGCCTCTAAACCCTTCTCCCAGCTCGAGTAACCAGCCCTAACAGTGATATACAGGTCATCGTCAAAAGCCTTAGAAACATGGAAAACATCTACACCAAAGCCTCTAAGCCTATCAACAATACCCATAAGCTCTCCAACAACCCTCTCAAGACAATTGGGAGGACAATAAGAGAACACATGGTCTATATCAGCCCTGACAGACAAGCCCTCGGGATAATAGTATATGGAGACAGCCCCAGAATGCAATATAAGCCTATCACCGAAGACACCAGAGTAGCAGGAGGAGGTTTTGAGAAGGTTAGCTTTCAAGCCGCCTTCTGACTGCTGTGCCGATTTGGCTTCATGCCCTACAAATTCATCAAGGCTCCTCTGGCTCATACAGCAACCAATAGCCATCACTGCTTATAAGATGAAATGGCCTTTCACGCCGACATAGGCTGGCTCAAGACACCCCTCGACATGGATGAAACATAGAACCTTCAAGCCCGTAGCCACCCATACACCTAAGCGGATGGTGCCTCCTTTTTCAGCTTCTCCGCTATCTGTCTAACAATCTCCACGTCTGGGTCTGATAGGCTAAACCACTCGGTTAGGGGTGGATGGAGAGCAAGCTCATAATAGCTTAGGAACTTAACAGGCTCGGGTCTGAGGATAACCCTCAGCAGAAAACCCCTCTTCTCATAAGCCAGCCCAAACCACCTGCTCAGCTCCTCCAACTCATGGTCGAAGAAATAGACCTTCGCCAACCTTCTCCCAACCAGCTTATAGAGGCTCTCCAAACCGTTTTTAGCATCTTCTCCGATGTCTGGGGTTCTGGTGAAAACCACCAAAGCACCCCTCCTATCCCCATTCTCCAAATAGCCGAAGAAAAACCACAGGTTGAGACGGCTATCCCCACCACATATCCTCACAGCAACATCCATAACAGGCGTATCCGAAACAACTCTGAGACCCGCTCCAACAATATCCTCAACCCTGCAGACACTCATACCATAAACCATTACCCGAATATATAAGAGGGGTTAAGGCCATGCTACCAGTCCACATCCGTTATAAAACCCTCAGAAGAGCCATAATACCCCTCCAAAAGACACTCATGGTCGCAGATACCGCCATACCAGCTCTCACATGCTCCACAGTCCTTTTCCACACACCTTGGGCAAATAACTCTACCGCTCTCCAGATACAGCCTGCCACAGGCAATACATTTACTGCCGTCGAACGTCTTAACCAAAAACCCGCCACAATCACATCTACGCCTCATACCATACACCACTCACAAAAAATATAAGAGGGGAACAGGCCTAAACAACCACTATCTCCAAAACCTCTCCATCCACAAGCTGTTCTTTAAGGCTCCCAAGCTCGTTCCTCGCCCTCCCCGACAATTTATTGTAGTCGTCCATGTCTATGTAAAATGGGTAGGTAGTGTCGCTCATCTTAAGACTATCCACAAGCTCTTCAGCCGTCTCAACCGACACATCCGCCACCTTCTCCCACCTAATAATATACACTGACGGCATACCCTAACCAATCAATCCTTTATTTTTAAACGGGGTTGGCCAAAACGTCATCTTCTCTACATGTATAAACCTCGTAGAACCCTTTCCTTCTCCTGACAAGGTAGGGTATGCCGCTCCATTCGAGAAGCCTCCTAAACATGCCTAAACGGCTCTCCAGAACCATGTATCTCCTTACACCATCCATTTTCCTAAGCCTCCTCCTCTTCTGCCTCACCATTTCAAACAGCCTCAGCCAAAGCATCTGAACACCCTTAGCATACCTGTAATCCAATTCCGAGAAGTATAAACCATGTCTATAACACTTCTCCACCTCGGCAAGCCTGCTCCTAACCCTTCTAATAGCCTTGGATAAGCCGCCTTCGAGGCTGGCGATAACACATGCCTGCCTCACGGGGGGCCGAGGCCACGTAAGAGGTGGAGTGGTCATAGGTATCTTGCCTGCCAGAGCCTTCTCTATAAGCGGTATAACCTCTCTCCTATGCCTCTCAGGCCCTATACCTGCATAGTCATGTAAAGCGTCTCCCACGATACCCTTCACATCCCAATCCCTAATCACCAGCCTCTCATAAACAAACGCCTCCAACACCACCTCGTAATGATAAGCATCTACAACCCTTGTAACCACGGCCCACCTGTTATGATGCTGAGAAAGCTCGGGGTCAAAGCCTCCATTAATCTTCACAACAGTCCCAGCCCTGTATCCAAGCCTGCCAGAGGCCCTTGCCATCCTATAAGCCTCTGAGCCGCCCAACACTTCATACAAAAACCCGCCGAAGGGAGGCTGTCTCCCCACCTGAGACGGGCTGAGCTTGAGGCCGTTCCCGTCCAAAACCTTGCCAGCCAAGACATCTCCCCAAAAAGCCTCAAGCGGCTTCTCAAAAAATCCGTAAAACCTCTCAACATACTCCATCCACTCCTCGCTCAAGCGTGGAAACATATCCATAGAAGGCTTAGCAGGGACAAAAACATCAGACACATCCCTCCCCCTCATGGATAATCATCCCCCCATCACTAATCATCCACTACCTCGGCAAGCCTAAGCCCGTCAAACTTGATTACCCATGGGGCGTCCAGATTAACGGCGGCGTTATAGCCCATGACATAGTCTAACCAGACTACATACACGCGGTCGCCGACGGCAAGCCGCCACAAAGGAGTAGAATTACGCATCCACTTGAAATTCACACCGCTGTCGATAGTATTTGAGTAGGCGACATCATCCTCACTCGTCTCCAATAGTTTCAACCCCGAAAACCTCTGCCGCACTACCTCTTTCAAGTAGTTATCGAAGGCTTCTGCAAAATACCAGTATGCTGGCTCAACATCTGGGCCAAGGTCTGGAACACGTATATGCACCTCGAAGCTGGACAACCGCATACTCAACTCCGCAGTAATACGTTGGGCTTCGTTTAGTTGCGGGTTCATGGCGTCAAATGGGTTGTTTCTGTTTAAAACTTGGTGAGACCATGTAAACAATCATCACTCCTCAATCTCAACACTCCTAAACCTCATACTGCGGGCATCCTTTACAGACATACAGGCGTAGCTACTGAAGTAGAAACCCGCCGCATCTCTCGCCTTCGCCAGAGAACTGTTAAGCTCGTTGCTTTTCTGGCAAGCCTCCTCAAAAGTGCCTACAACATCCACAACGGTATAACTCCTCTTATAACCATCATCATATTCCTTAACAACCAGATAAGGTGTATGACTTGCACAGAAAACAGCCCTCACATCTGGCAGGAAAATAGCCTCCTGACCGACCAGCTCCTTACAGCATAGACGGCACCGCCCATATCTTGCCTTAATCTCAACAACTTTTGGAGGATACTCCTCAAACCTCATAGACGCTTCTCAACCCTTTATTGGACAACTATCTCCAGAATGTCTGTATCGTCTGCGAAATATTTTAGAAGCTTCTTAAGCTCTTTCCTTGCTCTCGGAGACAGCTTAGCGTAATCTGCTTTATCGAAGTAATACGGTATCGTCATACTCTCCTTCAGGCTCTCGAAAAGCGCTCTCTCCGTGCTTCTCGAAATCTCTCCAACCCTAACCCATTTAAGAACATAGAGCTGAGCCATGTTATAGCCCCACCTCACCTGAAATGTCTTCCCCACAACCCATACATTCGACGGAATGTATGCATGTCCATTCATCAAACTCCCTGTCTATTCTAAGCTTTTCATCTAAAACTCCTTCATAGCTGGCTATCCTCGACCCCGATACCTTGAACTTCCTTCCACCACAGTAGGGACACCTCTCCAGACTGAACTCATGCAACTCGATATAATCTCTGCTCATGTCATTCACCCGCAAGAGGTGCGAGATAGTAGTCTATCACCATGTTATTCGCTCTGGCCCTTATCCTGACAGGGGCCGCGTATTCACCGTTGTTGCCGAATGAAAGCATCAGAGACACTGCTCCAACCTTCTCCACACGGCTTACAAAGTCATATAGGTAATTAACGTTGTAGGGATAGTTTTCGACATGCCCAGAGCCTCTGGCTTTCAAAAACTTCTCCAAACCCTCCTCAGGGTTTCTAAAGGCTAAGCCGCTGTCGTCAAAGCTTATCGAGACGCTCCAGACATGTTTGAAAAGACTGAGAACCTGTATAAGGTCTCTGGCCGAGACATTCACCGTAGCCTTCGGCTCAAAAGTTTTGAGGTAATCATAATTCCTTATCTCCTCGTCTTCGTCGCATTCGTAGAGGATGGTCTGGCCGTCTGTTATGACACCTCTCCTTTCCGAGAAGTCGTAAACCACTTTGTTCGCCCCCCTCCCTCTCAAAGCATCCAAAGCATCCCTAACCTTCAAGACCCCGAGAAAACCCTCCGAAGAGGATACGTCGAATACATGGTCAATCAAAAACCCGACGGCTCTTACATGGCTCGGGTCGATGATTATCGAGCCTACCCTACCGTTCTCCATGGGAGAAACCCCGAAAAACGTTATATCACATGCCCTGTATATGGCGAGTAGGTTGGCTAAGGCACCTGCTCTGGTGTAGAGCCTCGGAGGATACGCCTTTGTATGCTCAACCGCTTCCCCCGAACCCGACAAAAACATGTCAAGGCTCATGGCTGTAACCATCTCCACTACACATTTAACCCTCAGAGGCCTTACTGAAAAATCGTAGATACTCTTCATGACTTGGCGGGCTACCGTCTTTTACGAAACTGAGGTATAGCTGTTGAGCCACATCGGCGGGAAAGCCCTCGCTATGGTGGAAAGACTTCTTTCCAGTATTGCTTTCCTCAAGAACACAGTATTCGACAACATGGTCGGCGCTGTGGAGGTAAATATCTTCTCCATGTGTCTCCCGTTTTGAGCGGCGAAATGATGTAGGCGTCAGAGGCCCGCAGACACGGCAATACGCATATACCTTTGTCCATGCACCCATATCAGTCCAACGCCATGGGTAAACCAACTCTTTCAAACCCTGTGCCATGGTCATGGCATCAAATACATGCCCCATGTAGATATACCGTTAAGGCCATTTAGGACATAGAGGGTGAGGTCCACCAAACAAACCCATGCTGGGTAGTGCCATGGTTCTAAGGCTTAACAAGGAAAGCCTCTTCTTCGTTATAACGGGTTAAAGCTTTTAAGGCTTCGAAACCTTTCAAGGTGTCTCTCCTCTGCATAACAGATGCAACAAGCCATGACACGAATGAAAATGTGAGAGGTCATTTATTCTCGCTGGATGACGATGTTCCTGAAAACTTGGCGGCATTTGGGGCATTCATATTCCTTTGAATCGGTAGCTACATCAAGCTCCTCATCCCTTTTGTATTCAACCCCTCCCCCTCTTGGATGCATAAGGTAAGCTACCCAGACGAGGTCATGGGTTATGACGTAGTCTATTGGGCCGCAGTTAGGGCAGATGAAGGCATCCCCATCTCTCCTCAGCTCTCCGCCACCTTCTACACATGTCTCGTTCATGGCTGTAAATGGTTTGAGGAAGTTTTTAAGGTGGGTAGGCCTGTGGAAAACATTCATCAGCGCCTTACCTGCGTATCCGCATTTTTTAGAAAGAGTTCTGCGGTCTCCTCAAGCTCTCTAACCTGAACAATCTTCACAACCTCTACTCTGAGAATTTTCTCCAACTCCTCGATAGCTTCTGCCATGCCCCAGCTGGAGATAAGCATGGGCGTCCCCCTCCTCGCCAGCACAACCCTCGCAGGATATCCAAGCCTCATGTAAGCACTAATCAAAACCACCGAGCCGAGGAACAGGTCTCCAGTAATAATTATTGAGAAGACAACCGGCGCTGATACATTAACCATGTTCAGGTAACCGAGGCGTGTCCTCACCTCCACATTATTAACCCACCAATCCTCCCCCTTTGACGCGTCTTTGATACATGCTGTCGCGTCTCTACACAAGTCCTCTACAAGGCTTCTCAGAGGCTCGGGAGCCGTATACATATCCTATTCCATGGAATTACCGACCTGAAGCTATTATAGTGATGAGGCCGGATGGCTCTTCAGCTTTCTTCTCATTATAGGGTTTGACCTTCATTTCTGGGCCCTAACGATATAAATATGTCATGTTCTACGGTTGGATTGTTGATGGAGCTGGATGTGGGGAGGCGGATACGGTTCGGTATTTACCGCATCAACCCACCTCTGGTTAAGCGCTCTAAATTGACTGTGGGAGAGCGTGGTGTTGGGAAAGACCTCTCCGACGGCTGGGCTGTAAACTTCGCCGTTGGATGCACTTTCGGTTGCAGGTTTTGCTACGTAGATGCGATACACAAGCTTTATTCAAAGCCAAGGGTTGGCGACATGGTTGACGGCGAATGGGGATATTACTTCGCCGTTCCAGACAACTTGGACGAGGCTATACAGGCGACACCATGGCACAGGTGGAGGGGGGAGGAGATACTGCTCTCCTCCACACATGACCCATACCTACCACAGCTCGCAAAATTTACGAGGAAGATACTCGAACACGCTTTGTCAATCGGTGTGAAAGTATGTATTCAAACAAGGTCTCCGCTCGTCCTTGAGGACTTGGGCCTTCTCGAAAGATATAGGGATAAGGTGCGTGTCCAAGTATCGGTCGCAACTTCTAACGCCATGCTGTCAAGGGTTATAGAGCCACGTGTCGTAGAGCCTTTAAGGAGGCTGGATATACTCCGTGAAGCTAAGAGGCATGGGTTGAGAACAGGGGTTATAGTTGCTCCGATACTCCCGCCATGCAGGCTGAGACCTTCAGTAGAAGACGACCTACACACCATTTTTGCACACCTCTCAAACGTGAGACCAGACATGGTCTATGGCGAGACCCTGCACATCAGAGGGGTAAACCTTGAATACCTCTCAAAAGCCCTCGGCGAAAAGCTTGTGATAAAGCCGGGCTTCGATACGAGGGTGGGAGAGCTGTTCACTGCCCTGCTCAAAGAACACAACCTAAACGGACGATATTGGTATGGCTCTTAAAGCCTGACGAGCCACCCCATCCACCCTTCAGACAGCCTGTGGTCGAGGGAGGCCGGAAATATCCTAACCCGTGGAGAGAGCCCACATTCTCTCAAACTCGTCGGCGAAGAGCTTTGCCACATCCTCGGAGAGTATGGCGACAACGTTCTCATCATTACTTTCCTCAGCGGCTCTGGACCAGTTATAGCTACCCGTAACAACTATGACGTCGTCAACGACCATGAATTTGTGATGCATAAGCCCGGGGTTTCCGTCAAGCCTAACATCCACGCCAGCATTCTTTAAACGCTCGTATTCGGAGCCCTTTATCCCCGCTGTCTCAGCCTCAAGCAACACCTTTACCTCGATACCCCTGTTATGAACGGCTATCAAGGCGTCGGCGAGCCTATCGTCTGTAAAGGAGTAAACAGCCACCAGAACACGTTTCTCAGCCATGTAGATGAAGGTCTCCAACATTGTTCGGCAGTTCATAGGCTCTGAGAAGCATACCGCTACACCTGACTGGTTGTATAGCGGCGGTGTCTCGGGGATGATTGTCGTGGTCTCTGTGGAGGTTAGGGTAAGTGTGTGGGCTGTGGTGATTGTTGCCGTGGCTGTGAGTAGAACAGTCGGGCCAGTCCGGGTAACCTCTAAAGTCTTTGTAACCTCCATGGTTTTCGTAACCTGCTCAATCCTTGGGCCGGGGTTGATGAGCAGGCCGCTGGTCAACCCTATTGAGAGCCCTATGACGAGGGCGAGAGCCATGAAGGAGATGCTTCTATCCATATCTCTTCACCCATGTTTCATGGCTTGGAGCTCTTTAGAGGAGAGCTTGTCTTCCAGAGTTTTTTCACGCCGCATGAAGCCGAACCATTTATCCAGCTCCCCGGCTCTGTCCACCTCGAAAGGTGTCAGAAACGTTTGTAAACCTTTTTCCCTCAGCTCTGAAGCCGTTTTCGAGGCTTTCTCCAAGTCCTCTGCAAAGACATGGACAAAGTCTTCATAATATTTTGCGACGGCGACCAAGTTTTGCCCCGACGCTGCACTATGCAGGGTTATGAGAGTGTGTATAAGCCCGGCTCTACATTCTTCGTAAACGCTTCCAGCGTATATCCTCGTGTCTCCGGCATAGACGATGACAAGTGAGCCGAGGTGAAGGTTTCTCCATCTTCCGCATACACATTCCCTCTTGACCGTGTCAAGCACGAGCCTGTTAACCGCCTCGAAGCCCTGAAACCCTCCGACAGCCACGTCCTTAACCTCGTCGCTTGCCTCAAGCCTGTATCCGTCGAGAAACTCCTCCACGAGAGATAGATAGGTTTTGAAGGATTGGCTAAAGCTTGGATTAACCCTGAAAATGGTCTCCATAGCTGCTCACCCCACTGTGCAGGAGCTCCATCCACACTCTAAGCAGGTGGAGCAGCCGCCCTCATGAACCAGTTTACCCCCACACTCCGGACACTTCTCCACCCTTCTCATATCCTCAACCGGCGGCCTAAGGCATTTAACCTGTTGAGGCCAAGCCTCCTCCAGACGCTTCTTTCTTTGAGAGCCTTCTCCAGATAAGCCTCCGCATCCTCCTCCACCTTCTTAAAGCTTATCTCCCCATGGGTAACAGCGTCAACCGCCTTGAGAAATTTCGATACCATCTCAGCATCATGCTCACCCCACTCAGCCACCGTAATCTGCCATTCGGGAGCAGAGCCCGTAACTATTCTGCTGGGCTCTCCTAAAAACAGGGAGGAGAAGAGGATGGCTGTGCAGCGGACGCCGTGAGACCCGCCGCCAACAATCACCAGAGCATAATCATACGGGTTTAACACGTGTATGATGAGATGGTCTACGCCGAAAATGGCTCCTACCGCCAATCTTGCGACAGCCGGCCCCGCGGAGCTCTCCTCGAAAACATCCAGCTCAACGCTTTCGTTTGCCTGCTCAAGCAGTTTGATGAGGTGCTCCTTCGGCAGGTATGGCTTGGTTATTATCGGCAGCTCGTCCTCGCCGGCATTCATTTGTCAGCCCATCTGCTCCCATGTTTAAAAAGAGATAAGGTATGCGTCTATTATCCATGTGCCTCTGTTCACGGCTCGACAAGCATCAGCCTCTTCGACGTGATTATTGGTTTGGCGAGCTTTGTTTTCGGGAGCTGCTCAAATGGCTTGGGTTTTATAAAGACGTGGAAGTAGTCGTATAGGATTGTCAAGTGTATGATGAGCGTGGGCGCTGTTTTAGATGTTTTTTGCCTTGGTCGATAAAGTGAGGCGGTAAATCCTCGTTTTTCGAGGATTTTTGCGGCCAGAAGGTAGTTTATTGGAGTGGATATGCCGAGCCTTGTCATGCGGTAGAGGGAGTGGAAGGAGTGGGAGAGATATGCCTTGTCCGCCACATCCATTATCTTTTCAGACAACTCCCTGGGCAGAGCCTCCACCTCCACCTCATAAATACAGTCGTTTTCATCGCTTACCCTGTCCCTTTTCGGAAGGCTTTCAAACCATTTCCAGCTCCTTTTTTGTTGTTCCATCCTTTCTTCTTCACGTATCTTAACTGCTTTAAGCTCGCTGGCTGTAAGGGTGCGGAAAATGAGGAAGGGGGTGAAGAGGTCTCTATGCGGCCAGCTAACCGACATGCAGTTATGTAGATAAGATGTGCATAGAATGGCCTCGAACTCCTCCCGTGGCAAGGCCGGCGGATAATCCGCCCGGATATATTTTCTGAGAACACCTGTATAGCGTCGAACATCATCTAAACATCTTCTCAGCTCTCCGCAGCTCATGTTAATTTTCTCACCGTCGTTTTGGTTTGTCGCTATGGGGAGATATGTTGGCAGAGCCTCCCCAAGCTCGATGTAAAGACGTTTACCGTAAACGGTTGCATCCATGTCGAGGAATATCCTGCCGTCGAAGAAGTGCAGGAACGGGTATAGGCCGTAGATGGATAGAGCCTTGAGGCCCTTGACGCCTTTGAAGGGTAGAAAGCCCCTCGGAGGAGCGGAGTCGCTGATGTATGGCATGCATCCCAGCTCCAGAAACTTCTCCATACAACGTAGTCTTCTCAGGTGTGGCGCTACTTGGTGGATGAGCCGCGGATATATACGGGCCTTGTCAAGCCTTTCCCTGAACCTTTTCTCCAAGACCTGTAAAACCTCTCTCGGGCTAACCTGCTCCATGGCGTGTAAGAGTATTCCATACCTGTTTAAGACGCGTTTAGGCCAAAAAATAGGGTTGGGGTTTTAGGAGGCTTCCAGCTCAGATGTCTATCCAAGCCCCGACCGTCTTCCCCTTCACGGTTACAACGGGGTCATCCGGCGCCGGGTTTTCTATCCTTATGTCCTCTGGTTTCTCAGCCATTTTCTCAGCCTTCTCGGCTATCGGCTTCGGCACGTTCTTCAGCTTCTTGGCAACCAGCTTCTTCCGTCTGCCCCCTCCTCTCCGGGTCTTTTTCTTAGCCATAGCATCAGGAGATAGTTTATGAACATAGATAACCTTCTTAGGCCAAATGTGCTGTAAGAGAAACACGTCATCCGCTTAAATGTGTGGGTTTATGGGTAACAAATTGGATAACTTGCTGACCCTCATCGCTCTTCTATCCATGCTCCTTTCCATGGCTGCGGCCTCTGAAGCAACTGTCGATACATGGAGAAACCATGAGATAATGATTTTTATACCGAGGGCTACATGGCTCACTCCCATGACCGTCCTACTTCTCTTTCTCGGCGTTTTTGTAAGCCTCGTGATGCTGTCCATTATCCGCCTGCTCTCACACATTTTCAGAAAACGGACTCAGTGAACAATCATTCTAAGAACTCTTTAAGGCCTTTAGCTGTTTATCCTGTGGCGGGGGCTTTTACAGGTCTTCTCCTGAGGAACTTTTTCCCACCGCCTCCCGTGGAAACCTCGTAGACATAGTTGCCTATCTTCAACCCCTCCTTGCTGGACTCTATCCTGTTCACCAGCTCAGCTGGAGCCTCGTCGGCGAAGACCCACTCCCCTCTGCCGTCTCTATACTGTCTCCATGCGAGTTTCTCGAGGTCTTGGCTCGGGGCCTCCGGCTGGGGAGGCGCGCTGATGAGCTGTTTCAGGGCCTTCAGCATCTCCAGCTCCTTCTCCAGCTCGGCTATCCTCTTGTCAAGCCACTTCCCAGCCTCACTCACTCGCCACAGCCTCCACATCCGCTTTTATTCCCAGAACCTCCAATGTCCTGTTCTTAGCCGTTCTCCTCGCCTTCGTGGGCGGGGCGTGGAGGACTTGGACGCCTTTCGAGGTGTCCCTGAAGACCGTTATCCCTTTGACGCCTATCTTCTCAGCGGTTACGTAGGCGTTTAAGACGTCTTCGACCGTGGCCTCGGCGGGCATGTTAATAGTCTTGGAGACGGAGCTGTCAACCCATTTCTGTATCTCCCACTGGGCCCTGAGATGGTCCCACCACGCTATCTCACGCGCCGTGACAAAAACTTGCTGCATGTCCTCAGGTATGTCGTCTACTCCCTGCACAGAGCCCCCGTTCTCGGCCACCTTCTTCAGTATCTCGGGTTTGTAGAGGCCCCTCTCGTGGAGCTGTCTCTCAAACTCTACGTCGACGTAGTAGAACCTGCCTACTGTGACGTGTTTCTCGTAGACGAGCGCGAACTGTGGCTCGAGACCAGCGGATACATCGAATATCATCGAGATGCTTCCCGTGGGGGCCACTGTTGTTACGTGGCTGTTTCGCATAACTTTTGCGGCTCTTTCCGCAACAGGTTTCCAGTCGAGGCTCCACCACTCGGGATGGTAGTAGCCCTCCACCGGCAGAAGCCCATGAATGTATGAGCTGACGGTGTATAGCGGGAAGCTTCCCTTCTCCTCAGCTATGCTCGCTGACGTCATGTATGCGTTGTAGGCTATGAACTCCATAACCTTAGACATTGTAGCGAAGCCTTCCTCGCTGTCATAGGGTATCTCCAAGGCGTAGAGCATGTCCGCAAGCCCCATTATCCCGAGCCCTATTCTACGATGTCTCCTGTTCTCCTCCGTTAGTCTTGGGAACGGGTGCCTGTTCACGTCTATGGCATCGTCCAAGAACCTGACAGATGTCTCAACCGTCTCCCTAAGCCTCTCCCAGTCAATCTTCTTCGCCTCCCTGTCAACATGCTCGTAGAGGTTTATGCTTCCGAGGTTACAGGATTCATATGGGTATAGCGGCTGTTCCCCGCATGGGTTTGTGCAAACTATGTCTCCCAAACTCATCCTCAACGGGTTTCTTCTATTGATGTGGTGTTTGAACAGCAGACCCGGGTCGCCTGTCATCCATGCCTGTCGAGCTATCTCGCGTAGCAGGCTTCTGGCGTCGATTTCACCAACCTTCTTACCTGTTCTCGGGTTTACCAAGGCGTATGGCAGCCCGTCCCTGTAGCTTCTCCAGAACTCTTCATCCGTCATCACAGAGATGTTGAAGTTCTCGAAGCCGCCCTTCTCCTTACAGCTTATGAACTTGAGGATGTCTGGGTGCCATGCCTCGAGTATTCCCATGTTTGCAGCCCTTCTCCTGCCTCCCTGCTTAATCACGTCAGCCACTTTGTCGATGAGGCTCATGAAGCTCACGGGTCCTGAGGCAACCCCTCCGCTCGAGGCGACGACATCGCCCTCGGGCCTAAGCTTCGAGTAGTTTATCCCAACCCCTCCGCCTGTCTGGAATATGAGGGCGGCTTTCTGGGCTATGGGGAGTATCCCGTCCTCGCTCTCCGCAAGCGTATCCTCCATGGGTAGGACGAAGCACGCGCTCAACTGTCCAAGTCTTGCCCCTGCGTTGAACAGGGTTGGGCTGTTGGGTAGGAAGCGTTTCTCGAACATGAGGTTAGCGAACCTGTGGAAATACTCTACCGCTTTCTCTGGAAGTGGTTTTCCCGGCGGATGGATATACTGGTTCGTCACGAAGTTTTCCGGGATGGAGTATGTGAGTGCTCCGCCCTTTTCTGCTACTGCTATGGCTGAGGCCACCCGGTAGACCATGTCCTCAGGGGTCTCGACAATCTTCCCCTCCTCGTTCCGTAGAAGATACCTCGAGGCAAGCAGCCTGACCGCGTTAACGGATAACTCCTTCTTGGTCCATCTCTGGGGCTCGACGCCGAGGATGGACTTCTTCTCGCTCCGCTCCGCCTCCCTTCTCTGCCTATACATGATGTATGCTTTGGCGACATCGTAGAGGCCGTGCCGCCTCATCAAAGCCAGCTCAACGATGTCCTGTATCTCCTCGACATGGGGCTGCTCAACACCCTTCGACAGAAGAATGTCGACGACCTCTTTTGTAATCTTCTTGGCTGTCTCCACGCTGGGCTTACCAACCGCCTTCATGGCCCCGAGAACAGCCCTCTCAATCCTGCCGGGGTCGAAGTCCTCGAGGCGCCCATCCCTCTTAACAACCTTTCTCAACACGGATGAACAGCAGCAACCATGGATATAACCCGATGAGGCCTAAAGCTCAAGAGATACTCTGGGCTGCTGGGGGTTTCTCCTATTCCTCGGCCTCCTCCTCAGAAGTGTCCCGCATTCTGGACACCGGAGACTCTCGGTTCTCCAGTAAGCCCTACACTTCGAGCAGAACCTGAAACCGCGGGAATACCATCCACGTCCATTCCGCTGCATCATCCATGGACACCTACCCGGGGAATAGCGAGCATAATCTTCTTGTTCACCGAGCCTTTCACAGCTATTTCAACCACTTCCCCGTAGGCGTCGGGCGGGCATGGAACATCTATAGACACGCCCTCCCGGGGAGGGTTAAACAGGGTTGAGACAGCTCCATGCTCTTTCGCACCCGTCACCATCCTGCACACGGTCTCCACTACCTTGACAGGCCTGTTGGCTGAGAGCCTGACCACCATGTAGAGGTCTTCAACACGGATTTCTCTTAGGCTTGCGGCGAAATCTATTTCCTCGCCGGCTCGCTTCTCCATGTTGATAGATAGCAGCAGAACGCTCACCGCCACGGCTATGATTATGGGTATGAGGGCATCACGGCGTCTCACACATCTTCTTCAAAGGGTTTATCGATATAATGCATCGAGGCCATAAACCATATTCTTCCAAACTCTCTCTGGAAGGCCTACGTCGTTGTCGGGTCTCTGAATGCATTCTGTTGAGGCCTTAACCGGTTAAATCTACATTGATGTATTCTACTCAAGGGATGGATGTTAGAAAAAACCCGAGAAACAGCTACGCCGTGGGCTACAAGTACTGTACAACCTGCAGACTCTACATCAGGACAGAGCGAATCCGATGCCCATTCTGCGCAAGGCACCTGAGGCATAAACCGAGAAAGAAAAACACCCGACAATAGCATAACGATTGTCACAGACCAGAGATAAAGAAGCCTTAGAACAGCTAAACCCAGCCTCTCCAAGGAGTGGAGACAGCATGTATTACCGTCTCCGGCTATTTTCGGTCACCGAGTTTTCGCACCCAATTCCCGGAAATTTTGGGCTTCTACGGAAGTGGGTTGACAATAAATTGTCACCCTTTAGACGGCTGTCTAAAGGAGTTGTTTGATTTGGACTAGTCTGCTAACGAGTTTGCAATCTGTTGCGCTCTTTTGGCGAGTTTGGTCAGGATTGTTTCCCGCGTCATGAGGTTGAGTAGTTTGAAGCGGGCTGGATGTCCGGCCACGTTGTCTATGCACTCGATTGCGGCGGTTAGTAGCGCCGCCTCCGGGAGGCTGAGGCTGCACGGTATCCTCAGAGTCCAGCCATTACCGTTTCTTTCGAGGATGCATTTACCGGCCCTCCCCGTCTTCTGGAGGTTTGACAGCGAGAGCTCATCGATAACATCCGTGTGCGCATATATGGTTCCGAATATCTGCTTCTCCGTAACCTCTCCCCCGGCATCTATGCAGAACACAAGTGTTGAGGAGTGTTTGTAGCTGTTGGCTACCCCCTGCATCTTCTACCACCTTGTCCCAACCGTTTTTCCACCCTGACCCTGTCTCTTTCCGCCTGCTCCGTTGAGGCCTCTCACCAGCCTCTTCAGCAGAAGATATATGGCGAACCGCACCCTCCAGCTAAAAGCTATCGGCAGTATGGCCGCCGCAACAATCACAACAACCAGTAGGCTCACGCTTCTCCCTAATACAGCGATGGATTTAACGGGATAAGGCCTTCTCAGCTATCCTGACGCAGAAATGGCCTTAAACCGATTTATCCACGTCAGCCTCGTTTATTTGTGATGGCTCAAGCCCGTGTCCCGGCTTGGCTGAAGATTCTCAAGGTTCTCGCCAGCTACGATAGGCCATTGACCGCGGCCGCTTTGCAGAAGATAACTCATCTGCCTCACTCGACTACGAGTGTCGCGTTATCGAAGATGGTTAAACGCGGTCTGGTTGAGAGGAGGCTGGACAAGTATAGGGTTAGTGGCGGGGGAGTGGCTGTGCTGAGGAGGCTGGATGTAGGGCCGAGGCGTCGATGCGGCTTCTGCGGCAGCGTGAAGATTACGCTCCGCTGGGGCTCGGGCTATTTATGCAATAGGTGTATGCGGGGGCTTGGGAGGATTCTACTGGCTGAGAAGGGTGTTCGTATGGCGAGGCTTGTTGCCAGAATCATAGAGTGGGTTGAGGCGAATGGTAGGCTGTATGTGTCGTCGGCGGCTTGGTACCGTGGGCTGAGGAGGGCTGAGGTCAGGCCGATGGTCTACGAGATTGCGAGGCTTAGGGGCTGGGAGGTGAAGGAGACGGAGAACAACCACATCATCGTATATAGGCCCGGTTTCCAACACGTAGTCAGAGAAGCTGTGCAGCATGAGGGGGTTATTCAGGTTTGATTTCCTACTTGTACCACATCGTGTATGGTTATGGTTGTTGTTCCCTCTATTTTACGGACGGTTGCGTTTGCTTTGAACCTGCTTCCTTTCCTGATTAGGTCTCTTGGGCCGTGATAGGCTGCTGGGTCGAGTCTCGCCCTGAACTCCTCGTCTACCACGACTACGGCGAACCCGGGATAAACCTTCTCAACCCTTATCATGTGTATCTTCTCTGGTGTCTTCGACGCTCTTACCGCTGCCTTGGCAACGTATCTTTCTCCTGCTTTGACGGCCAGCCCATCTCTCACAAGCCTGTTCATCGACATTCTGACTATGTCGGGGCCGTAGCTTAGCTGGGACAACGCCTCGGCAATGGATAGCCCCCTTACACCGGCCTGCAACAACTTGTCATAGAGCTCTCTCCTACATCTTAGGAGCTCTCCTGAGCTGATTTTGGAAGCCTCTATGTAGACTGCTTCATCATCAGCCGTCGATTCTTTCGCAGCAGATACCTGAATAGTCTCGCGTCTCCACGGCCATGGTTCTCCGGGCTTGGGCTCCGGGCCTCTCCTCTCAACCCTGAAGCCCTCCAGCTTCTTAGCAGTTTTTTCGAGGAGTTTAGCCATCTTCTTGGCTCTACGGTATCCCTCCGAGAAGTAGTACTCGTCCACGGTCTTCTCGGTCAGGAGTATGGTTACTTTTCCGGGGAGCCTTCTACCAGTCCTCCCTCTCCTCTGTATGTAGCGTATCCCCGATATGGCTGGCTCGTAGAATATCACGTATCCGCACTCGGGTATGTCGAGCCCCTCCTCACCTATGCTGGTTGCCACGAGTATGTTGAATTCTCCTTCCCTGAATGCTTTCAGAACCCTCATCTGCTCCTCCTGACTCATCTTAGGTCCTTCTTTTCCCTCTCCTTTTCCTACGAACATCTTAGCCCTGTACCCGAGCTGGTTAAGCCTCCAAGCAATCACCTCAGCCGTGTTCCTTATGTTGGCGAACACCATCACCCTGTCCTCCGGATTTTCCCTGAAGTGTTCTGAAAGCTTGTTGAGGAGGGCCCCTATCTTTGGATGGTCTACAGTACACTTCTCCGCGAGTGAGGCTATTCTGTGGAAGTCTTCGCTTTTTGAGAGCATTCTATGGCTTCTGAGCTCCGAGCCCTTCACCTCTCTAAGGTACTGGCGTAGGCTGTAAACGTGCTGGCTCTCTATAAGCTCCAGAGCGTGGTAGAGGCTCAGTATCTCGGATATCAGAGCCATGTAGTGCATGTTCTGTCCCTTTATGCCCGAGTCTATCTCAGTCCTTAGCCTGCCCATGGCCTGTACAAGCACCGCCCTGTTCACGTTCTGTAGAGGAACCCTTACGACGCCGTATCTCTGGAGCTGCCTAACCCTGTTCTCGATAGCTTCTTTGATAGCGGCCCTTATCTCCTCATATTCTCTTGGGAGGGTTACCTTGGCCCAGTCCACCTTGACGCCGGGTATGTAGCCCGCCACCTCCTCATGCTCCTCAGTCCTCCAAACAACCTTCTCTACCCAGAGGTTTCTAACAACCTCCATGACCTTGTCCTCGTCGCTTCCCGGGCTTGCTGTTAGGGCGAGGATACGGGGCCACGGACACGTTCTAACGTATTCTGAGGCGAGGCGCGTGTATGCGTATCTGCTCCTGCTCCTGTGGCACTCGTCGAAGACGAGTAGAGCGAACTCCTCGAGCCTCACCCACCCCCTCCCGTAGTCGTTGAAGGCTGTCTGGGGTGTTGAGAAAACAAGCTTGGCGGACGGGTTTTCCCACATGCTTTTCCTGAAGCTGTCTCCGGACTCCCCGGTCAGGGCCACGGCCTCCTCCTCTGATACGTTGAGGTGTTTTAGGAAGCTCTGTCTATGCTGTAGGACAAGCGGTTTTGTAGGGGCCATCACGAGTATCCTGCATCCCGGATGTCTGTGTAGAAGTTCCGCCGTGACAAGCTCTGCGATGACGGTTTTACCGAGAGCCGTGGGGAGAACAGCCAGAGTATTATGTGACAGGGCCTCCGCAACAATGCTCCTCTGATACTCCCTGTCCTCTACGACCCCCGGCTTAACAAGTGGATGAGACACGTAAGAGGGCTGGGGCAGGGCTTTGCTAACAGGCTTGACACTCACCTTCTCCTCCTTAGTCTTCGGTTTTTGCGGCGCCGTTGGCAGCAGCCCCTCAGCAATCTTCACGGCGTAGATGTGTTTACAGTCTCTACCCTCTCTCCTCGCCCTGTAGAGGTAGTCCGGGCAGCTACATGAGAAACCTTCCCCGTCAAAGGTCACCCTATACGTCTTCGACGGGTCCTCTTGGCTGGGTACATCCCAGTAAACCGGCAACCTTTAAAAAAACATTGTCAGAGAGTGTTTAAAGTTTTGTTGGCCAATTAGCGTTTTAAGCTATGTTGTAAAATGTTTCTATGTGGGCTATAGGAGCGGCCGCAGGTTCGAGTACGAGGTCAGGGATTATTTTGAGAGAAGGGGATGGTTGGTGGTTAGGGCTGCGAGGAGCAAGCCCGTGGACCTTGTATGTATTAGGGGTGGGAAGGCGGTGTTGGTTGAGTGTAAGTACGGCAAGGGCAGGCTAACCAGAAGCGATAGGAAGGCTCTTGAGAGGGTTTCCAAGCGATACGGTGTAGAGGTTCTGGTGGCTGTGAAGAAGAGGCGGGGTAGGCTGGAGTTGGAGAAAATCTCACATACCGTCTCCTGAGTTTATCCCCTTATTTCCATGAGCGGCGCGTTCTACTTCTGATGGGTTCGAGGCTTAAGCAGGTGTTTTCTCCGCTTAGGCTGACGCGTTCCTTAATCCCTATCCAGCCCCATGTGTTTAGACAATACAAGGCTGAGCTGATGGCTGTTTTCACTTCTGGTGCTGGGAGAGTATTGGAGATAGGCTGTGGAGCGAAGCATTATGTCGGCTACTGTGGGGCAATTGAATACGTAGGCGTGGACATAGATATGCGTCCCGATGTTTTTGCATCAGCCGCGTCTCTACCCTTCCGTGATGGATGCTTCGACAGGGTGGTGATGATGGATGTCCTCGAACATGTGGACGATGTCTACCAAGCAGTTAGGGAGTCGTGGCGAGTGCTTAACGGGAGCGGTCGGCTGCTAATCATAACCCCCAACACCGTTGGATTCGGGGTATACGACAGCTTCGCCGACAAGACGCATAAACACCACTTCAGTTGGTGGGGTCTCTCCAGAATTCTGTGGAAAAACCGGTTCAGAATAGGGGAGAGGATAACCCTGCTACTGCATATCTATCTCCCGATTAAAAGCAGGCTACTCCGCATCTTACAACAGTCCATAAGCGTTGTCGCGGTGAAGGATGATGGGACGTGAATATCTGAGGAACGCCATCGCAGGTGTAATTATCAGCCTCGTCATCACACTCGTTGTCTTTAACATATTCAAGGCCTCACCCGAGGAAATACTGTCCATAGACCCTTCTATAGTGGTCATCGCCGTTGTTTTAAACCTAGTCAGGTTCGGAGCCCAGGGGCTGAGGCTCCATCTCCTCCTCAGAAGGTTCGGCAGCATCCCATGCTGTTACCGTGACTCGTTAATAGTCAGGAGCGCCAGCGAGTTTTTCGCCCTCACAACAATCCCCTTCCTGGCTGACGAAGCTGCGAGGGCATGGCTGCTGACGAGGAGGGGTGAGCAGGGTTCCAAGGCTTTTTGGGTCTCATTCACGGAGATGCTGCTGGATACTCTCGTAGGAGCGGCCATGGCCTTGGCCGCGGGTCTATATGCTTTGGCGGCAGGCATACATTACCTAAGCCTAGCGATATTGGTCATATCCCTCATCCAGCTGCTGATGGTGGCTGTTTTCCTATGGTTGACGAAAAAGACCTTCTACCCGTTTGGGAGGGGTGAGTCTAAAGAAATTGCAGGTATAATGTCTCTGCTCCACAGGTTGCGGAGGTGGCTGGTGGCTAACAAGGATAACATGTGGCAGGTCTTCGGCCCACTATTCTCCAGACGCATGGCGACGACGCTAATGTTGCTGGTGTTTTCGACGATGATTGTAATGACGGCTCCGGCCCTAATCCTCTACATGATGCTCGACCAGTCTGGCTTCACCGGGTTCACGGCCTCATTATTCACGTTTCACGCGGGCAATGCGTTGGGTGTTCTTCCCGTGACCGTTGGCGGCGCTGGGCTGACAGAGGCGGGCTTATACCTATACCTCAGAGATGTGTTGGGGAATGATGTGCCTTCAACCGTCATACAATGGCGCCTCGCTACCTATCACCTATCACTCATAATATCCGGACTAACCTTAGTCATAGCAGTTGCAGGGAGAAAGAGAACATGGTGTTAAAGACACATCTAAGCAGACGGTTAGAACATCGTGTCAGTAAACTCTAGGTTGGGAGTAGGCACCGGATTTTCGGGGGAATAGTGTTCCTAAACTGTCTCGAGATTGTATTCTAGTTCCCGCATCTCGCATCCACATCTTGGGCACGGTGGCAGGGTCTTCTTGACAACATCGTACCAGCGGAACCCGCAGTCTTCGTCGGTGCATTCCAGCAGAGCTTTTCTAGGCTCCCCCTCCTCGCTGAGCCTAATCCTGTCCCACTCGGCGTAAAGCCTCTCTGTCGTGGTGACTTGGAAATGGTCTTTGGAGGGGTATTCGGCGAAACAGTTTGGGCACTGGAAAAACTCGTGGACAGGCTCACGACGCTCCTCCATGTTTTCGTCGAAATATAGGACGTATCTGCCTGTGACATCCAGCTCATGGGTGACTGAGCCGCATCTAGGACACTTGAACACCTTCTTCACGGCTATGGTTAGGTTTCGTCGGCTTAAAACGGTTACCTCTCCAAACCATGTTTTTAAAGCTCTCTAGCTTTTCTTCTGGGGATGAGGCTGGCTAGGGCTATGGCTGTGACGGCTACTGCGAGTATAGATAAGCTCATGTAATCAGGTTGTAGAGTGTATTCCGCGATTATGGTTGTGGGGTTTTCTACTCTGATGGTTAGGGATGGGCCTCCTCCGTAGTTTCTCCACTGCTTGAAGACGTAGCTGGCCAGTATGTATGTGGTTGAGGCTTGTGGTGGATAGAGTGTCTTGAGGGAGCCTGCCTCAGCCCATTCGGCGCTGTTGCCGAACGGTGTCACCACTTTGACGAGGTATTCTGTGACATACTTTGCTGTGGCTGACTTTGGCTTATCCATCGTTACCACGGTTACAGGGTCTTTGAAGATTTTCCCGTCTATATTCCATTCTACGAACTTTAGCCGCGTGTCCTCTGACACGGTGATGTAGCTGCTGGTTTTGAGGACTGTCTGCGCCCCGCATTCAACCCACTGCTCCGTATACTGCTCCGGTGTCGTGATGGTTAGCCTACATTCTCTGACGTAGGAGGTTTTCAGGCGGGCTGGGCCGTACATCTCGACCGAAACCGAGCTGCAGTCCATGTTGAGGCATGTTGTGAGAGAGGGTGTCTGGGGCTCGACTCCTAGAAGCCTAAGCCTCTCTCCATCGGAGAGGTGGGTAACGGGTTTGGCATGAACCACGGCTCTAAACCCTTCAGGATACCATCCCCCTCCTACCACAGCTCCTTCGGCATCCACCTCGAGCAGGTACTCTCTTCTCCAAACCGCTTTAACAGTGGCAGGTTCTGAGACGATTATAGTTACCTCGGTTCGGTCTGGTAGAGGCATCCCTTCCCAGCCTTGGAAAACCATTCTAACCCCTTCACCCATGTACAGAACCCTCCTATCCACAGATATTTTGACGGCTTCTCCATGAAAGTACCAGCCTGAGCCGTTGCCGTAAAGGACGTTGACATATACTTGTCGCCTGTATACGGCTGTCAGCTGGCTTGGCGTTGAAGACGTCAGCTGTCTCCGAACATCCCTTACCCCGTCGCTCCAGCTCCAGAAAACATATCTCTCTCCGGGAGCCGTGTAGACGACCTCATCCGCCGAAATAGTTGCCTGAGGCTGGGGCCGCAGTGTGAGAGGCTGCATGCCGGGGGGAATCACAAGCTCTCCCACATATATCGTGCCGATTCTAGGGTATGAGTCTACCACTATTGTAGGCTCTGCCGCTGCCCCGAACTCCAGTGAGATGAGTAGCAGAATGATTATGGTCGATGCATGTCTAAAGGCTGAGGACATTCGTTATCCACCTCATCAGGTAGGCCACGTATATGGCTGTTAGGAGAAGGTATGTCGCCTCTGCCGCATATCTTTCAAACCGGCCTGAGCTGGGCTGGCATACCACATCCATGTACAGCCTGTAGCCTATGTAGAATGTGAGCAGGTTAGCTGCCGGCGCTATTTGCTGTGGGAGCAGGATTCCCGGAAAGCCTTCAACCCCCGCCAGCACCGAGCCAGCCATCCCGGCTATGAGTAGGCTGTTTCCACGTCCCCCGCCGGCTCCGGCAAGCAGGAGCAACCCTGCTAAAGCGAGGGGTGACAAGAGGACTATCACGAGGAAGCCTAGGTGTGGAAAAACCGTTACAACTGTTCCTATGACTCTCCCCCTGTCAACGGGTGGGTCTGGCACCGGGTTGGCATCCCCTTTGAAGACATATCTACCTGACCCGTCTTCCCCAACATACCTGTGTATAACCACTCGTCTCAAGTCGTCGATGTAGGACCCAGCCTCACCAGGCAGTGGTAGCCTAGTCCTATCAACCAGCACGTAGCTGAACCTGGGTATGGAGGGCTCCATGCTGGAGGTAACCACCACATGAAGGCTAACCATCCCAGAGATAAAAACAAGAAAGGCCACTGCAGATGGTACGAGGAATATTCTCCACAGCATTATAGTACCCTGTTCACTGAGACGGATATTGTGACCGACGCGGATAAAACGCCGGCGGATAGAGGGACTGTTATCGTGTTGGCTCCCGGCGTTACGGATGTTGTTACGGTTCCGGTGGCGCCGTTTACATTGGCTGTGACCGTCACAGTCCCGGAGTAGCTTGACTGGAAGACAATTATTAGCTGGGCTGTGTTCGATGGGTTTAGCCTGGCCTCTCTGACGTATCCTCCCCTGTTCACCGGGGAGGCGCCGGC